>OCTA010000011.1_pt1 | contig 238405 bp, 199 predicted proteins | sample 1538991 | NCBI WGS metagenome assembly OCTA01 (sample SAMEA3539302, study PRJEB22396) | soil metagenome | biome: tundra; feature: field; material: soil | place: USA | collected 2010-05 | depth 0.15 m
TCAACGGCCCGGTTGCTCAATTCCAAGCAATCTTCGAGAAAATCACCTTGAAAGGCGTGGGTGTAAGGCGTCCATCCACAGCCATTGCGCCTTCACTTCGCCATTGGCCCGATGTACGACTTGGCGGCGACCACGTTGTCGTACCACTTCTTGGATTCGCCATTTGGGTTCGAGCCGATGTGGAAGCAGAGGGCGAAGCGGTCGATGGTCAGGCTGGCCACGTCGCGCAGGCGCAGGTTGGGGAAGTCCATGACCAGCTTGCCGTCGACCCAGGCGGCGATGCGGCCGTCGGTTTGGCCAGGGGTGTTCGCCTTGACCATCAGCTCGTAGCCATACCACTGGTCGAGCACGGGAATGATGTCGGGCCGGCTGACGAAGTCGGGACCAAAGTCAAAGGGGATGCTGGTGTTGGGCATGACCAGGCCGGTGGGGAAGAAGTGGTCGCCCCACTGACTGCGCTGAAGCGGATGGTAGACATAGATGTTGAGGTCGCCGGGCGAGACCGTGGTCGCGTCGCCGCGCCAGTTTTCGAGGTTGGCCAAGAACTTGTTGGTCCCATTGGCCGGCACGCCGGGCGTGGACGTATAGCCCACTTCGTAGTGGGCCGAAATGCTCGAGCCATTGTGGCTGGACCCGACCACGTCGTAGGGCGGCTGGAACTTCGAGTAGTAGCGCAAAAAGAGCACGTCGAGCTCGGGGCTGACGATTTTCTCGACCGCATCGGAAAGCTCGGCCGTCTCTTGCGGCAGCGTGAATTCGATCGCCTGCTTACCCGCGTAGACGTTGGCCGCCGCGGTGGCAATGGACACGTACTGGTTCTGGTACATGTTGTCCCAGCGCTTGGCGATGTCCGCCGCCTGGGCGTAGCTCTCGAAGTCGTCGGCGAAGATGACCGCCGAATCCCCCGCGATGCCCACGTCCCCCGGATACTTGGACGCAATCCCGGTGTTGCCCTCGGGCAAAGCCCCACTCGCGGTGGAGCCCGCTGCACCTCCGGTTGAAGTCGAGGCCGATCCCGCCACACCGCCGGTTGATGTCGTCGCCGATCCCGCCGCGCCACCGGTTGCAGTCGCGCCCGATCCCGCCACGCCGCCGTTTGAAGTCGAGGGCGATCCTGCCGCGCCCCCTTGCCCAACCCCGATACCCCCACTCCCGACTGCAGAGCCCTGCGTGCTTCCACACCCGAGGCCGGCGCCTGCGACGCCAAGAACCAATGCCCACAAAAGCTTCATGATGTGCCTCCGCAATCCTAGGACTGGTGTGTCGAAGAACTTGCAGCTTCCATTGTGACAGGTCTCATCCCGAATTGACATGCATCCGGTTTCGCTGATGGACCTACACCAGCAAGTCTGGCGAGTCGGGGAAGGAGGCCGCGCGTCGGTCGGCGGGAGATCTGCTATGCGGACTATCCATGTCCGATATCAGGATTCTGAGACCATGGCGCGGCGGAAAGTGCGAAATTGCTGGGGAGTCGCCACCGGAGTGCAACGGCTATGGCAGGCACGAAGTTTGCGTGTGAAAAGCAGCGAACGGAGGACTCATGCGTACCCATCGCCTCAACTTGCTTGTTGCTGCGGGCGGCCTATTGCTAGCGGCCTGTCCCAGCACCAATGACGCTAACACGGATGCAAACCATGACGGACCACCAAGCCTAGATCTGTCGACGTCGAGTCCCGATGCAGGGCTTGGCTGTTGTCCCACCGGTTTCGATCTGTACGCCTGTCACGAAGCAAGCGGCGCCGCCGGTTTCGCTTGCCACAATCCTGCCCTCGGCTGCGCTTCGTCGCTGACTTGCGGACAGGGATGCGACCCCCAGGTGTCGGGACGCTGCCAGTGCGTGCAGACCGGGGCGTGCATCGTGGGCTATCACCCCGACCCGACGCTTTGCAAGTGCGTGCCCAACGAAGATGCGGGAACGGTTCCGCCGGTCGACGCCAAGCCCGCGTGCGTAGACAATGTTCTATGCATCCAGGGCGATCACTTCGACACCACCATTTGCGGGTGCGTGCCAGACAAATCTCCAGGCACCTGCAACTACGCGACAGACTGCACCGGGGCTTTGCCCGCGCTCTGTCAGCTATGCGCGGATGGCGGCTCCGGCTGCGCCCACTTCACGTGCGTGGCGGGCGAATGCCAGGTGGCGTACTGCCCCTGACGCCGATACGGCCGACCGCGAACAGAATTCCGAAGATGCTGGCTTCCGGTCGCGGCGGGCAGCCAGGGATGAATACGTCCACGGGCAAGACCTCGGCCACGCCGCCCGCGCTGGCGTGGCTGCGGCATGCCGGCGCGAGTAAAGCCATCGTTGCCAAGGGCACGCGAAGCTGCTTGCCAAAAGCGCGGCGGCCAACGAACATACTGGCGCGCCGAGTTGGGCTTGCCAACGCGGCTCTTCTTGAAGAAGGTCGAAATCATGAATGGCTTGAAAATCTCACTGGCGGGCGCGGTCTTGCTGCTCGCGGCCCCAAGCGCGATGGGCGCAAGTGTGGAAGGCAAAGAGCGAGCGGCCAAGAAGGCGTGCCTGGTCGGAGACGTGGACAAGGGCGCGGAGATCCTGGCCGACCTTTACGTCGACACCAACGATGCGACCTACATCTATAACTCTGGCCGCTGCTTCGAACAGAACGGCAAGAACGACCAGGCCGTGCTGCGCTTCAAGGAATACCTGCGCAAGGCCAAGAATCTGTCACCGACGGAGAAGGATGCCGTTCTGAAGAAGATCGACGAACTGCAAGGCAAGGGTGGTCAGGCCGAGCCTGCGTCCGCGCCATCGCCCGCACCCGCGGCGCAACCGAGCGCGGCAACTGCGGCGCCCGCCGTTCCGCCGTCCGCGGCGACGGCCACCACACCCGACCCGCTCGGGATCTCGCAATCCGCGCCGCCACCCGAGCCGCAGGAAAGCCCGCCGGTCTACAAGCGCTGGTGGTTCTGGACCGGAATCGGCGCGGTGGTCGCGGGCGGTGTGGTGACCGGGGTCCTGCTGAGCAAGAAGTCGGCAGCCACGCGCTCGACCTGTGACGTGGGGGTCGCATGCGCGCCATAGTCAACCGCAAGCTATCTTTCGGCGTTCTCGCGGGCACCTTGCTGGTGGCAGGCTGCAGGTCGAATCAAGGCACGGGCCTTTTGTATCTGAGCATCTCCGCGGATGCGCAGATTCCGGACGAAGCCGCGAGCAAGCTCGTGATTTCGTATCCCGGAGGAGCAAATCACGTCTACCCGGGGAAGTTCCCGCCCAAGGATCGAAGCACCTTGCCCCTGAAATTGCAGGTGCCAAACCTTCCGGCCAGCGACACCCCGGTGACGTTCACCGTGCAAGGCTTCGACGCCAGCGGATGCGCCGTGACCAAGCCCGCCACGACAGGCGCGGTCGTCATCAAAGCCGGCGCGGAGACCGCGCCGATCGCTGTCACGCTCGTCAAATCCGACGCCAGCTGCGGTGACGGCGGCGTGCCCGGCGGTCCAGCCGACGGCGCCAGTGCAACGCTGGATGGGGCAGGAAATGGCACCGACGGAACAACGAACTCCGACGCTGGCGTTGCCTTGGTGGACGGCTCCGCTCTCGATTCTCCCGCGATGGACGCCACAAAGGATGCCCCGCTGCCCAACCCCGCCGAGGCCGGCAGCGTCTCCGACGGTGTGGACGCGATCAATGCGACGCGCGCCGAGGTGGCCGACGCCCCACTGGGATCTGAATCCGGCTCCGACGTTCGCCTGGGCACCGGTGGCGCGACCGGCACGGGGGGGATCTCCGGCTCGGGCGGCGGCGCAGGCACTGGCGGTGCTGCCACCGGCGGGGCAACCGGAACCGGCGGTATCGCCACTGGCGGCGCAACGGGCACTGGAGGCGGCACCAGCACTGGCGTCGGTACAGGAGCCGGCGGCGCACCCGTCACTGGTGGAACGACTGCTTCTGGCGGCATTTCGGTAACCGGCGGCACTATCAGCGCAGGTGGAACGACCGGCGCCGGAGGCTCATCGGGCACTGGAGGGATGCCAGGCACTGGCGGCGCAACCGCCGGCTCGTCGGGAATGCGTGGCCTGACTCCACAGCAGATCGTCAAGGATATGTTCCTTGGCTGGAACTTGGGCAACACATTCGATGGCTTCCCAAGCGAAACTAGTTTTGGAAATCCCGAGACGACTCAAGCCATGGTTCAAGCCGTGGCCGACGCCGGATTCAAAACCATGAGAATCCCTGTAACCTGGGCCCCCCATATTGGCGCCGGCACGAGCTACACAATCGATCCAGCATGGCTTGACAAAGTTGAGCAAGTGGTGCAGTGGGCACTCGCCGCAGGCATGTACGCCATTGTCAATACCTCCCGCGATTCCACATGGGTCATTCTGACCGCCGCGGCCCAATCTCAAGTAACCGTCGAGGTCTCAGCAGTTTGGACACAGATCGCGACTCGCTTTAAGAATTACAGTGACTATCTGATTTTTGAAACATTCGACGAACCCACAGGTCCTAATGGGGCAGGCTCCCAAGCGCTAACCGCGCTCAACGCGTACATTGCAGCGGCTGTCACGGCGATCAGAAGCACCAGCGGTAACAACGCAACAAGACAGATAGTGATACAACCGTACGGAGCACTCCCGAGCCTGGGCCTCATCAATGCCTTGGTCATTCCCGATGACCCCAATATCATTATCTCTCTTCACACCTACTACCCCACCGGATTCAGTCAGGGTGGGTCGCCCACCACTTGGGGAACTATCGTTACGGACTATTCAGCCATGTCGACTTCGCTCGACCAGATCGTCGGCTGGTTGCCCAATCGAGCCATCGTCATTGGCGCCTGGGGGTCTGTTGCCAAGGATGACCTCGCTTCCAGAGTTGCTCACGCCAAAGCCTATGCTCAAGACACAACAAAGAGAGGCATGTGTCCCATCTGGTGGGACGACGGCGTCGTCTCGAATTTTGGTCTTGGATTGCTAAACAGAATGGCGACACCACCCATTTGGAGCTACCCAACAATCGTCTCTGCTTTGGTCGGTGGGGCAACGACAGGTTCCACACCGGGCGCCGTGGACGCAACAGGCCCCTGACGTATTCTTCGCAGCATCAAAAGCGGGCCTCTTCCAAAGAATGGGCGCAGCCCCAGTGGCATTTGGATTCGAGATCCGAACTCCCGCATCCTGCAGGCCTTCAAGCCCGCCTACGCCTTCACCCTGCTCCGAATCCGTTCTACCGCTTCCTCCACATTCTCCCGAAACCCGAACGCGCTCAGTCTAAAATATCCCTCGCCGCAACTCCCGAAGCCAGACCCCGGCGTGCCGACGACGTTGGCTTCGTTGAGCAGGCGGTCGAAGAACTGCCACGAGGTTTGGCCCTCGGGCACGCGCAGCCAGATGTAGGGGGCGTTGACTCCGCCGTGCACGCGATAGCCGGCCTTGGCTAGGCCTTCGCGGATGATGCGCGCGTTTTCCATGTAGTAGTCGATGTTGGCTTGCACGGCCTTGCTGCCCTCGGGGCTGAAGACGGCGGCAGCGGCTCGTTGCACGGGATAGCTCACGCCGTTGAACTTGGTGGTGTGGCGACGGTTCCACAGGCCATGTAGGGGCATGGGCGCGCCGGATCCGTCGCGGGCGCAAAGCTCTTTCGGGATGACGGTGAAGGCGCAGCGGGTTCCGGTGAATCCCGCGGTCTTGGAAAAGCTACGGAATTCAATCGCCACGTTGCGCGCGCCCGGGATTTCGAAAATGCTGTGCACCAATCCGGGCTCGCGGATGAAGGCCTCGTAGGCGGCGTCGAACAGGATGATGGCGCCTTCGCGCTCGGCGTATTCGACCCAGCGCTGGAGCGACGAGCGAGACATGACCGCGCCGGTCGGGTTGTTGGGCGAGCACAGGTAGACTAAATCCACGTGCTTGTCGGGCAGCGGTGGGTCGAATCCGTTTTCAGCCGTGGTGGGCAGGTAGACCAGCTTGCCGTAGCGGCCGTTCTCGGCGGGGCCGGTCCGGCCGGCCATGACGTTGGTGTCCACGTACACGGGATAGACCGGGTCGGTTACCGCGACGACGTTGTCGACGGCGAAGATCTCTTGCATATTGGCGGTGTCGCACTTCGAGCCGTCGGACACGAAGATCTCGTCGGCCGCGACCGCGGCGCCCTGGCCGCGAAAATGGCTGGCGATGGCCTCGCGCAAGAACTCGTGTCCCTGCTCGGGCCCGTAGCCCTGGAAGGTTTCCTTGCGCGCCATCTCGTCCACGCCGGCCTTCATCGCCTCGATGATGGGCGCGGGCAGCGGCAGCACCACGTCGCCGATGCCCAGGCGAATGATGCGCGCGGATGGATTCGCCGCCGCGAAATTGCGCACGCGCTTGCCGATTTCCGGGAACAAATAGCCGGCCTGAAGCTTCTGGTAGTTCGTGTTGATCGTCGCCATAGTGCCCAACCATAGCGCTTTCTTTGCCAATCAGAAACGGTCAGACTGTTGAGGCAATCATGGCACCATCCCTCAAGGTACTCCCCCTCTTCCTCCTCCTCAGCGGTCACGTGGCAAGCGCTGCGGCCAAGCCCAGCGCGGATTCATCCAAGGACCATCGTCTGACCATCCTGAACGCTCTCAAGGACGAACTCGGCCGGTCCAAGCAAAAGCTCAAGATGCCCGGCGAGGACGGCCCCTACTTCATCCGCTATCTCGTGCGCGAGTACGACGACTACGACCTAGGCGCGCGCTTCGGCGCCATCTTCGAGGACGGCTACCAGAACGTGCGCCAAGCCTCGGTCGAGGTGCGCGTGGGCAGCTACCAATTTGACAACACCGCGGACGACTCGTCCGAAAAGGCCTTCGACCTCGACGATTTCGACCGCTACGAGCCGCCGACCTTCGCGCCCATCGACGACGATGTCGATGCCATGCGCGCCACCATGTGGCTGCAAACCGACGCGCGCTACAAGCAGGCGCTGGCGGCGCTGCATAAGAAGCGCGGCACGCGCGTGACCAAGATGGTCGAGGACGAGAAGATGCCCAGCTTCTCGCGCGAGAAGGCCGCGCGGGCCGTGGATGCGCCGGTCACCTTGAAACTCGATCGCGCCGAATGGAGCGACCGGCTGCGCCGCGTGTCTGCCCTGTTCAAGGTCTATCCCGAGATCTTCGACTCGCAGGTGAAGATGGCGGTCGACCACCAGACCCGCTACCTGGTCACCAGCGAAGGCACCGAACTGGTCAGCGAGCGCCTGATTTACTCGATCCAGCTGCTCGCCTCGTCGCGCGCCAAGGACGGCCTACTGGTCAACCACTTCAAAAGCTTTTATGGCGCGACTGAAGCCGAAATGCCCAGCGAGGCCGAGCTGAGGCGGACCGCGGCCCAGCTGGCCGACGAGGTCAAGCGCCTGCGCGAGGCGCCCATGCTGGATCCCTTCAACGGCCCTGCGATCCTTCTGCCCGAGGCCGCCGGCGTGTTTTTCCACGAGGCACTCGGCCACCGCCTGGAAGGCGAGCGCCAGAACGACAACAAGGAAGGCGCCACCTTCAAGGGTCAGATCGGCAAACCGGTGCTGCCTGCCTTCGTCAGCGTGCTCGACGATCCTACCCTGCGCAAAGTCGGCAACGTGTCGCTCAACGGCTACTACCGCTTCGACGACGAGGGCGTCATCGCGCGGCCCGTGACCTTGGTCGACCACGGAATCTTGCGCAACTACCTCAAGAGCCGCACCCCCGTGAAGGGCTCGCTGGAATCGAACGGCCACGGCCGCGCCGAAGGCACCCTGGATCCCATCGGCCGCATGGCCAGCACCATCGTCAAATTGGACAAGGTGGTGTCCTACGCCAAGTTGAAGGAGATGCTGCTGGAAGAGGTCCGGCGGCAGAAGAAGGCCTTCGGTCTTATCATCTCAGACATCAGCGGCGGCCAGACCAACACCACCACCTACGATTTCCAGGCCTTCAAGGGCATGCCGCGCATCGTGTACCGGGTCGACGCCAACACCGGCGAGGAGACCCTGGTGCGCGGCGTGGAGTTCGTGGGCACGCCGATTGGGTCGCTCAATCGCATTGTGGCCGCCTCCGATCAGACAGCGGTGTTCAACGGCTTCTGCGGCGCCGAATCGGGCTACGTGCCCGTGTCGACCGTCGCACCCGCCGTGCTCATCAGCGAAATCGAACTGCAGCGCACCCGCCGCGCCCTAGAGCGCCCGCCGCTGCTTCCAGCGCCCTGGCGGTAACCTCTACGGACTCGTCGTCATCAAGATTCGGAAGCCGGCCTGCACGAAATGCCGGTCGGGGGTCGCCGCCTCTTTCGATCCATGATCGAGCATCGATTCCATGCTCAAACAATCGGTTAGGCTCCAACCCTTGTCGGGATGTGCGCCGTAGCGTGCTTCGGCCCGCTCGATCATCCGCGGCGTCAGCCTGTCCACGATCCACCCGGGTGTTCCCGCGCGGATCCGCCGGATCCATTCAAGCGCAAGCATGCGCAACGGGCTGCGCGCGAAGAAATTCGCGAACTCGATAAGAACACCATCGGTGGTCAGGAGCTGACGCCCGCTCTTTTCCCAGGTGCGCGCAAGTGTCTTGGCTTGCGGGTGCAGGAGATCCTTCCGATTGATGAGCGCGACGAGGTAGCCCGTGTCGACCAGGACGGGCGCCTCAGCCATGATCGCCGCCGTACAGAAAATCGTCGACGTTCTGACTTCCGGCCACGCGCTCATCCACGCCCGCCTCCTCCGCCAATCGCGTCAGCAGTGCGCCAGGATTCCCCGGAACTTCTTGTCCGTCTATCGCGTCGGCGTCGGGGACGATCCTGTGGATCTTGATCTCAACCTCGTCCCCGCCCTTGATGGAGCGCACATCCGAGGGGATGGCGAACTCGTTGTCGAACGTAAGGTACGCAAGATGGTGGTTCCAGCGGCCTACCCCGCGCGGACGAATGGAGAAGAACACGATGTGGTTGCGTTGGCGGCGGGCCAGCCCAAGCCGTCGCTGCACCTGTGCCGGAATCGCGACCAGGCGATTCTTGGTGCGGTGAACCTCCCCCTTGAAGGTCGCCAGCGTGGTTGCAAGGTGCGGATTTGCCATGACTTCTCAAGAATACCGCCAGCATCCATATTGTCCAGTCATCGGCGCGACTTGACAATGCGGATCGTGTGAACCGCGCGAACCGTGCTACCTTTCCCGGCCCATGCCTCGCGATCCCAAGATTACCCCGATCACCCGCCACGAACCTCGAACCTTTTACGCCACGCGCACCACGCGGACCAAGTCGTCGGAAGTCTGGGATCTGTGGGCGGTCGAGGACGGCCGCCGCGTGGGCTTCCTGTCGGTGGTCGATGATACCAACGTGGTCTATGCGCTGGCGACGGTGAAACGCGGCACCTCGCACGACGAAATCGCCGATCTGGTGGATGGCTTCTTTCCGCCCTCGTCCACCGACGCGACCATGCGCGAGGTCGTCATTTCGGACTATGACAACGACCCCGCCGTGGTCGAGTCCGACTTCGCCGCGGACGGCTAGAGCGCACAGAAGGAGCAGAGGGCACGGAGTAGGAAGGCCTCGGAACTCTTTCCTTACCCCTCTGTGCCCTCTCCCCCATCCTCTGTGCCCTCTGTGGTTGCAAACTATTCCTGCCCAGTCCGGGCCAAGGGCGGCTATCCTGCTGCCAATGTCTTCGTCTGGAAACCCCGCCCTGGGCCCCTTCCGGGGGCTCGGTCCCTACGATGAAAGCAGCGCCAGTCTCTTTTTCGGTCGCGCGGAGGAGACCCAAGCACTGCTCAAGCTCGTCACCAAGGATGCCGCGCGCGTCGCTGCCCTGTGCGGCGAGCCGGGCGTGGGCAAGACCTCGCTCTTGCGCGCCGGGCTTTTGCCCCTGCTTTCCCAGCGCAACGTGGCCGCGGTGTACCTCGGCAGCTACGCCAATTTCGATCAGGAATTGTGGCAAGCGCTCGGCCGCGTGCGCGGCGAACCGCCTACGCCGGGCGAAAGCGCCTCCGACTATCTGATCAGCGTCGCGCGATCTTCGCCGGGCGGCACCTTGCTCGTGCTCGACCACCTCGAAGAGTTGCTCGGCGACGACGCCGATCCGGCCTCGTCCACCGCCCTGTTCACGCTGGCCACGCTGCTCAAGGTGGCCATGGCCGGCTCGGGCAGCCGCCTGCGCCTGCTTCTGTGCATCGCCGGCGCGTCCTTCCATCGCCTAGAACGACTGCACGACATCGCCGCGATCTCGCCTGCCGCGGGCGCCTGGATGGAACTTGGCCGGCTGGGCGAGGCCCAGGTCGCGGAAATCCTCGAACAAACCGCGCTCAATACCGGCACCTTCTTCGAGGCAGGACTGGCCGAGCTCATGGCCGCAGATCTGTGCCGTCCCGGTCCTTGCCTGCCCGCCGACCTGCAAATTGTGGCCACGTCCGCGGTCGAGCAACGCATGACCACTCTGCGCCGCTACGAACGCGCGGGCGGCGCCAGCACCATTCTGTTCACCTTCCTCCATCGCGCCATCGTCGATGCCGGCGAAACCACGGCCATGCGCCTTTTGCTCGCTTGCGCCGACAAAGAGCGTCTCACGGTAGGCGAATTCACCTCGCGCACCAAGCTGCCCGAGGGCGCCGTGGAAAAAGCGGTGGACGTACTCACCGCGCGCGGGATCTTGCGCGAAACCTCGGGCAAGAGCGAAGGGCGACTGGCGCTATCCCATCCCTGCCTCATCCCCCGCATCCGCGACTACGCCGCCATCGCCACCGCGCACGTCCAACAAGCGCGACGCATCTTGCGCCGCCGCACGCTCACCGGAACCGCGCTGACCCTGCTCGAGATTCGCAATGTTCGGGCGCACTTGGCCAGCGATCTGTCGAACGAGGAAAGCAGCACCCTCCGCCGCAGCATCCGCCGCGCGATCTTGCGCGCGGGGCTTACCGTCGTGGTGTTGCTTGCGATTCTCTTCGGACTGGTCTTCGAACTGCGCACGTCGTACACCTTGGCGTTCGACCCGGCCAAGGATTCACCATCGAGCCGCGTGGTCGTGCGCCGCGGACGCAGCAGCCTGGCCTTCCTCAATTTCATACCCGCGCAGCCGCGTTTCGGCGCCATCCTAGCCGACACCGGTTTTGCCTCGACGGGCGTCGCCACCGACCTTTACCGTCGCATCGTTTCGGGCCACGCCTCGGGCACGCTCGACAAGAACCGAGGCACTCCGATTCCCACCTGGCTGCGCACGGTGCTCGACGGGCTCGGCCCGGTTCCTCGCGGCATTTCGCTGGTGCTGCTCGGCGATCCGGCCGGTATCGTGTCGCTCAAGCAAGCGTTCGTCGATCCGGCCCTGCGCCGCGAGGCCTTGGAAGCCCTGGCCGTGGTCGGAACCGGCGGCGCGGGCGAGGACGAAATCCTCGCTGCTGCTCTCAACGATCAATCCTCGGACGTACGCCGCCGCGGAGTCGAGGTCGCCGCGGCCATCGATCGCCGCCAGGGCAAAGGCACGCACGCCGCGATCCTGCGCACCGCCCTGGCCGATACCTCGTTCGCCGTGCGCAGCACGGTCCTGAACGAGTGCGCGAGCCTAGACGGAGCAACCGCCGCGAGCATCCTTGCCATCGCCCTGGCCGACAAGGATCCATCGTTCCGCCGCATGGCCGAAAAGGGCGTGATGGATCTGGCCGCGCGCGCGCCCACGGCCGCCACCGATGCCGTCCGCCAAGGACTGGGCAGCTCCGACGGTCAATCGCGGCGCACAGCCCTGGCCCTGCTCGACCGCATCGCGGCCACGGTACCGCGCGAGGCGATGTCGGCGCTAACCCAGATCGCGGCCGATGAACAAGCCCCCGAAGAAGCGCGCATCACGGCCCTGTCGTTCTTGCGCAAGAACGGCGAGGCCCAAGCATCGCTCCTACCAGTGCTGGAAAAGGCCGTCGCCGCCGATGCGCCGCCACGGTTGCGCACGGCCGCGCTGCCTATCTACGCGCGCCTCATCGATCCGGCCGAGGTCGAAACCCTGGCCACCGCCGCCACCAAGGGCCCGCCCTCCGGTCGAGTCACCGGAGCCGCCCTGTGGGGTGTGGTGGCCATCAAGCAACCTGATTCCGCGAGTAAACCGCTCAAGGTTTTTCTCTACGATCAATCCCCCGACGTACGCGCCGAGGCCGCGCGCGCCTTCGGCTACCTCAAGCGCGAGGGACCGGAATTGGTCCGCAGGGCCCTGGTCGACCCCAACCCCGAGGTTGCAAAAGCCGGCATCGAATCGGCGATCCGATTGGCTGCCACGCAACCCGCGCTCGTGGCGGAAGATCTAGGGCACGCGATGGTTAAGGTGCGACCGACCACGCGCAAGGCAATCGTCGAAGCCCTCGGCCAGATCGGGCAGACCCGGCCGGCCGCGGTCCTGCCCCCGCTGGCCAAGGCGCTCAAGCAAGGCGAGATCCCGACGCGCGTTGCCGCCGCCCGCGCATTCTGCGAGATGGCGAAGAAAGCCCCCGTGGCGGCGTCGCCTTATCTGCGCATCGCCTCGCGCGACGACAATCGCGAGGTCCGCACCGAGGCCGCCGCGTGCCTCGGCAGCTTGACCGAGGGCGACCCCAAAGGCGCCGCGCGCATGGCCGTGCAGCTGGCCGCCTCCGACGAGCCAGCCGTGCGAGCGGCCGTGGCGACTTCGCTCGGGGCCTTGGCCGGCGAGGCCCACGATATCGTGCTTGCGCCACTCATCGGCTTGCTCGAAGACCGCGAACGACCGGTGCGCATGTCCGCCGCAGAGGCACTCGTCGCGTGCGGCAAAACCGGCGTGCCCGTGGGCAAGCTCATGGCCGACCTGGAAAAGAAACTCTCGAGCTTCTTCGGACAAGGCGATCTGGAAGAGCGCCAGCTCGTCCTGCGCGTGGCGGCCCGGCTCGGCGTGGCGGCCATCCTGCGCCAGGCCGCGCGCGACTCCGACGAGAGTATGCGCCTTGAAGCTATGAAGGCCGCCGCCGCCATGCAGCCCATCGTGCTCGATATCTTGCAGGCTGGCGCCGAGGATCGCGATGCCTTCGTACGCGCCGAGGCCGTGCGCGCGCTGTCCGCTTCTTCGGGCGCGGGCGCCGCCAAGGTTCTGCCCGTGTTCGAAACCATGTTGCGCGCCGGAGATCCCGCGACCCGCAGGGCAGGCGCCATCGCGCTTGGCGAGGTGGCCGGCGCGTCCGAGTCCACCACCGCCATGTTGGGCCAGGTGTTGCGCCAGCGCGGAGAATCCGTGCGTTCGGCCGCCGCCGAAGCCATCGCGCGCATCGCCCAGCGCGATCCCAAGAATGCCACGCCGCTACTCGAACGCGCGCTCGTCGATCCCGCCTACGACGTTCGCGCGGCCGCCGTGCGCGGCCTGGGCGCGGTGTGGGCGGGCGAGCGCTCGCCCGCCGAAGTGGCCGCCATTCTCGAAGGCTCGGAGGCCGACAGCGTGCGCCGCATGGTGGCCCTGGAAGCCCTCGTGCTTCAAGCTTCGCAACCACAGGATGCCAAGCCCGACACCAAGAAAGCCGCCAGGGTCAAGGAGGCGAAGGATCACCTGGAAAGAATCGCCAAGTCCGGCCCGCCGCTCGCGCGTCTGGCGGCGCAAGTCGGCCGAGTCTTTCTCGCCGGCCGGCGCGAAGACATGCACGCCTTCTTGGAAAAGCTCTACGGCGGATAGAAAGGACAAGACATGGGAACCAGGGCACGCGAGATCATCGGTATCGACGTCAATCTGCTACTCAAGCTGCTCAATCAAGCCTACGCGAGCGAGTGGCTGGCCTACTACCAGTACTGGCTCGGTGCCAAGGTCATCAAGGGTCCGATGAAGAACGCGGTGGCGGCCGAACTCAACCTGCACGCCACCGAAGAGCTGAGCCACGCCACGCTGGTCTCGAACCGCATCATCCAGCTCGGCGGCACGCCGGTGCTCTCGCCCAAGGATTGGTTCGATCTCAGCCCGTGCAAGTACGACGCGCCCGCGGATCCCTACGTGGCGGTGCTGCTCGATCAGAATATCGCGGGCGAACAGTGCGCGATCTCGACCTACAAGGGCCTCATGGACGCCACCAAGGACAAGGACATGGTGACCTACAACATGGCCTTGACCATCCTGGAACAAGAGGTCGAGCACGAAGAGGATTTGCAAAGCCTGCGCGAAGACCTCGACCTGATGGTCAACCGGGGCGCCAAGTAGATCGTTCTTGCAGATCGCATCCGGATGTTCCGCCCGGCGCGGGTGGTGCTAGTGCCGTCCGCCAGAAGATCGGCCATCAGTTGGCGGACGAGGCGCCCGTCCGGCAAGGCGCGACGAGGGCGCATACTTGACGTATGTAACCGAGGAGCAACGCAGCCGGACGGGATGGATCGTCTGCCAACTGCTGGTTGAAATTCTGGCGGACGGCACTAGGATGCTGGCCATGAAGCCCACCCGCATCATCCTCGCAAGCTCGGTATTCGCCACCGCCCTCGCTGTCCCGGTGCTGCTCCACCAGACCGCAACCTTCGCGGCTCCGCCCGCGCCCGCCGCGCCGCCTCCGGCAGCTGCCAAGGCCGGCGACTGCAAGACCTTCGGCGCTGGCAAGTGCTGCAGCCCGGACGTGACTTTGCACCTCGCCAAGGAAGCGATCTACGCGGCCTGTGGCGAGTCCGACGCGACTTTCCTAGGTGAGGCCGGCTCGAAAGAAACCTGCAAGTTCCACTTCAAGGTGGCGGGCGAGAATTCAGAGGAAACCTTCGTGCAGGTCTACGCCCCGGCGGTCAAGGAAGTGCTCGACAAGCCCACCGATCCGTTCCTGAGCTACAAGAAGGTTGGCAAGGTCTGGATGACCGATAAGTCCAAGTCGCCCAAGGCCGCCGCGATGGCGGCCAACAACACTGGCCTCTACCTGCCAGGGCGCGGGTACTTCGTCAGCGTCATGGCTTCGAACAAGGTCTGCACCAAGGCCGAAGCCGTCGCGCTGTCCAAGTCCATGAAGTAGCGGGAAGCTATCGGAAGGATGGCCCTCGTTGGGCTGCTCGTGTTCGTGGCCGGCCTGTGCCTCGCGCCGGTGCAAGAGACCGATCTGTTCTTTCGCCTGGCCAGCGGTGAGCAGTTTCTTCGCACGGGCGCACTCGTACACCACAACCTCTTTTCCTTCACGTTTCCCGACGCTCCGTACCTCGACAGCGCCTGGCTGTTTGATACCGCGGTGGCGTTGCTCTACCGAATCGGTGGCTTTCCAGCAGTCGTGATCGGAAAGACCTTGGTGGTCATTCTGATTGCGGCAGTCGCGTATCGCATCTGCCGCCGGCAGGGGGCCTCGGCCTTCGCCGCGTCGCTGGCGCTGGCGCTCGCCTTTTGGTGCATGCGCGAGCGACTGGTAGAGCGACCGCACGTTTTCTCGCTCTTGGGCGATGTGGCGGTGCTCGGCTTCTTGCCGTCCATTGAAAAAGGCAGCCGCCGCGCCTGGTTGCTGGTTCCACTGGTCGCGCTGTGGGCGAATCTTCATGCGGGCGCCTTTCTCGCGACAGTGCTGCTGGGGCTGGCGGGCGCTGGCGCCGGTTTTGACCGGTCCCGCGCGCGCGTCTGCCTACGCTTCTCCTCCTTCGCGATTCTTTCCTTGCTCGCGCTGCTGGCCACGCCAGTCGGGATGGGAATCGTCCGCTACCTCACCTTCCATGTCGGCATCTTCGATCTGCATCCCGTGGACGAGTTTCGCAGCCTGACCTGGCGTTCAGATGCTTCCTTCATCCTCTTCGCCCTTGCTTCGCTTCTTCTGCTCGCGCTCGCGCGCCGGCAAACCTGGCTCTATCGCATGCCCGCGCTCGGGCTGCTCGCGCTCGGCGCGTGGCACGTTCGCTTCAGCGCCGACGCCATTCTGGTTCTGGCCGTGGTCGCGGCGCCGTCCCTCTCGCACCTGGCCGAGCGGTTCGAGCAAGCGCGCGCGCGCCTGTTGCAAGCCGCCCTCCTCGCCATTCTCGCCGCCGTGACCTTGGTCCCGCGTGTCGTCGAGGCAGGCCGCGGTGGGCGGTTCCTCGCGATCGGTCTCGACGAAAGCACCCTGCCTCTCGACGCCATCCGTTTCGTCGAGGAGCACGGGCTGCGCGAGCGTATGTACAACGATTTCGAAACCGGCGCCTACTTGCTCTGGCAAGGCTATCCCCGCTACCACGTATTCGTGGATCCGCGCCTGCCCGCCTATCCCGTAGAGTTCCATCGCCTGCTCGGCCGCATGGACATCTCGCGCGAAGAATGGAGCCAGGCCATGGAGAAGCTTGGGGTGGAGAGCGCGCTGCTCGACTACGCCGGCATCAATCGTCGGGTGGCATTCTGGGATCCTGCGCGCTGGGCGCTGGTCTTTCGCGCCAAGGACAGCCGCGTGTTCGTGCGCCGACTGCCCCATTGGAAAGATTTCATCGCGGCCTTCGAAATACCCGCAACCTTCGACTTCGCCATCGAGACCGGGGCCGCAACCCAGCCGCTGACTCGGCCGCCCGCGCTCTCGCCCGTGCCCGCGTGCGAGTGGCAGATTCGCCTCGGCGACCTCGATTTCGATCTCGATGGTGGCAAGAGCGACCGGGCCATGGCCGCCTATCGCTCTGCCCTCGCCGCACCCGCCGGATGTCTCACAAGCGAGCACGAGCGCTCAGCTGCCGCCTGGATCGGTTCCCTAGAGGTTTCAGCCGGCAGATTCGAACAGGCCCTGCCGCTGCTCGACCGCGCCCTGGACATAGCACCCGAAGACACCGCCGTGCTTACCAACCGCGCCCTGGCCCTGACCGGCCTCGGCCGCAAGAGCGAAGCGCACGAGGTCTGGACCCGCATCGCGACCCTAGCCACCGGCACCGAACTTGGGCGCCGCGCAGTCGAAAGAGCCGTGACCGGGCACTGAGCATGCGCGGCGGCCGAGAGCCGAAGACCTAATCCCTTCCGGCCTCTGTGCCCTCTTAGATCTCTGTGCCCTCTCCTCTACGGAAACGCGTGCCCCCGACGAATCTGGAATGCTTCCCGGTAGAGTCCCTCGTAGGCCTCGGCCGCGCGATCCCAGGAAAAATCCTGCCGCATCGCCCGCTTGCGCATGGCCTCGATGTGGCTCGGCCGTTCGAAGTACGTCGAAAGCGCCCAACCCACGGTGTCGGCGAGCGCACCTGGGTTCAGATCCCAGAAGATGAATCCCGTCCCGTTGCCCGTCGCCTGATCGTAGTTCATCACGGTATCGAGAAGTCCGCCGGTTCCGCGCACGATGGGCAGGGTGCCATAGCGCTGGCTGTACATCTGGACCAGGCCACACGGCTCGTAGCGCGAGGGCATGAGCGAGAAGTCCGCACCCGCCACGATCCGGTGGGCAAGTCCATCGTCCCAGCCGATGAAGGTCCGGAATTTTTCACTGCGCTTGGTCGCCAGGTGTGAGAAGAAGTGCTCGGCTTCCAAGTCGCCGTTGCCCAGAAGCACGAGTTGAAGATCCCACGAGAGAATCTTGTCGAGGGCGTGCGCCAGAACATCGAATCCCTTTTGCGGGGTCAGCCTGCCAACCACGCCAAATAGGGGCACGTTCGGGCGCACGGCCAAGCCGATCTGCTTTTGCAAGGACGCCTTGCACACCGCCTTGGCAGAAATGTCGTCGGCGGAAAAGGGCGCGGCGATGTGGGGATCCGTGGCGGGATTCCATTCGTGGGTGTCGATGCCATTGAGCACGCCACGCAGGAATTGCTTGCGTAGGGAAAGTTCACCGTCGAGGCCAAAGCCCATGGCTGGGGTCTGGGCCTCGCGCGCGTAGGTGGGACTGACCGTGGACAGCAGATTCGAGTGCCGAATTGCCGCCTTCATCAGGTTCATGTCGCCGAAATGCTCGAACTCGAACGGGTTGTAGTGCTGCCAGCCGAGCCCGGTGATGAACATGGCCCCGCTTTCGAAATTCCCCTGGTAGGCCAGGTTGTGAATCGTGAACAGCGTGCCCGCGCCGTGCAGCGGCTTCGCCCACTCGACGGTGTTGACGTACACCGGAACCAGCGCGGTCTGCCAGTCGTTGGCGTGGATCACGTCGGGGATGAACCCGATGGTCTTGCACATCTCGAGCGCGGCCCGCGAAAAGAACGAAAAACGTTCCAGGTTGTCGGAATAGGCCTGGCCCGGCGGACCATACAGGTGGGGACGGTCGAAGAATCGGTTGTACTCGATGAAGTAGATGGGCACGTCGCTGCCCGGCAACCCGCCCAGGCGCAGCCCGGCGCGCGCGTTGCCGTAGTAGGTGGGTACGGACAAGGTGCCATCAAGTTTTTCGAGCGCGCTCCACTGGATACCCTGGTAGAGCGGCATCACCACGCGAATGTCGATTCCGCGCTGGCGCAGGCTGCGCGGCAACACCCCGGCCACATCCGCGAGGCCGCCGGTCTTGCGGAATGGCGCCACTTCCGAGGCGACAAAGAGAACCTTCAGTCTTCCTTGGCCGGGTTCGACACGCACGCGCTCTGGCGGCACCAGAGTTACCGGCAGAGTTCCGCTGGGTGGCAGGCCCTGGGCGGACAGCGTCGCATTGGCAACGGCGCTGGCCGCGTCCACGGAAGCAGATCTCCGCGTTGCGGCCGACTTGCTGCCCGCGGAACTGCTGCCGACTTTCAACTTGGGGCTACTGGGCGTGTCGTTTTCAGCGCGCTTGGGGCGCGCGGAGCCGCTACGACGCGTAGATCCGGTAGTCGATGTCCGGGAAGATGTTGTCTTGTGCTTCAACGGATGCCAGGTACTTCTCGTCCACTTGTCCCTTCTTCAGATCATCGTAAAGCCGGGAGAAGCGGACCACGTGTTCGTTGAATCGTCGGGTAGCGTAGGGAACTGTTGTCCCCGTAGACATGATAAAGGTCCAGTCGCTCGCTTGCAGCAGCATCAGCTCGCGCGCGGCCTGCTTGAGCGCGCGCACGGTCAGTGGATTGGACGCGCCCCAGTGCCCGCGCGCTAGCTCGACCATGCGTTCGCCGGCGGCATGGATGTGCCGCCAGGTCCAGGCGTTGCTTTCGTTGAGCCACTGCTCGCAGTAGCCCTTGAGCCCCCAGGACGAGGCACACGGCGTGGCCAGCTGGTTGGTGGGGTGCCGGTCGAGATACTCGCCGGGTGTGATGGGCTGAACCACGCTTTGATCGAAGTGCAGCTGGCGAAAGAGATCGGACAAGAAGATCGGCCCTTCGTACCACCAGTGACCGTACAGTTCGGCGTCGTAGGGGCTGACGATGATGGGCGGGCGATCCATGCCCGCGGCGATGCGCTCGGCCTGCTTTTCCATGTTGCCGCGGAAGTGCGAGGCGTGCAGGCCAGCCTTGCCCCGCGCGGCGTCCGGATCGTAGACCCACTTGTCGTGCAGCTTGTCGTGGGTGATGGCCTGATACTTGAAGCCCGTGTACATCCGGTGGCCTTCGGGATGGATGTGCGGGCCGATGTAGTCGATGGGCAGATCGAAGCCGATGTCGCGGTAGAAATCGCGGTAGTGCGGGTCGCCGGGATAGCCGAACTTCGAGCTCCACACTTGCTCGGACGACTCGGTGTCGCGGCCGAACGCGGCCACGCCCGTGGCACAGTAGATGGGGGCGTACACGCCGTAGACCGGCGGACGGTCGGCGAAAAGAATGGCGTGGCTGTCCACGAAGAAGTATCGAACCGCGGCCTCGCGCAAAAGTTCGTCAACGCCCGGCACGTAACCACATTCGCCCAGCCACATACCCGGCGGACGGCGATCGAAGTGTTTTTCGTAGAAGTCAGCGGCGACGTGAACCTGGGCGCGCAGGGCCGCCCAGTTGCGGTCGAGCAGCGGGAAAAAACCGTGCGTCGCCGTCGAGGTGATGATCTCAAGCCCGCCCGCGTCCTGCAGCTTGCGGAACGCATGGACCAGGTTGCCTTCGTGGCAGCGCCAGGTGTGGCGCAGGCTCCGAAAGCGGTTGTTATACATCTCGGCCAAGCGGTGGTACTGCGGCTCGTACTTGGTCCGGTCGAGCTCTTTCTCGGCGAGAAGGATGAGGTCGTCGAGGTGGTCGGCGTAGCGCACTTTGAGCAGGTCGTCGGTCAGCATCGCGATGAGCGGCGCGGACAGCGAAACCGTGCAGCGGTAGGGGATTTGGTCGGCTTGCAGCCCCTCGAACATCTGTAAAAGCGGCAGGTAGGTTCCCGTAATGGCCTCGTAGAGCCACTGCTCCTCCATGACCGTCGGGTCGTCCGGGTGGCGGACGAAAGGAAGGTGGGCGTGCAAAACCAGCGCGAAGTATCCGGTGGGCATGTTGGCTAGTCCTTGTGCTCTGGTTCTTTGCTGATCGACTCAGGGGATGGATAGCGGCCCGGCTCCGCGACCGACGGCGGGATCCCGTCCGCGTTGTCTGCCAGCCGGCCTTCGCTACCGCCGCCGAGCATCCGTTCGCTGGCGCCTCCCAGGCGCGTTTCGCTGGCCCCGCCGAGGCGCACCTCACTGCCGCCGCGCAGGCGCACCTCGCTGCCGCCCGCGACCTGGCGTTCGCTCGCACCGCTCATCTTGTATTGGCTGGCCCCCATGAAGAGCCGCTCGCTGGCACCGCGCGCCCGGTACTCGCTCGCGCCCAGGAAGAAGATCTCCGAGGCGCCGCCCAGACGCATTTCGCTGGCGTAGCGCCAACGGCGTTCGCTAGCGCCCACCAGCAGCTTCTCGGAGCTGCCAGGAATCACGTACTCTTTCACTTCGCCGCCAGGCAATTCGGCCGTCTCCTCGGCGATCCAGGAGCGATAGATCTCCCACTTCGCCACCACAGAGCGGCCTTGATGCGCGCCCACGCCTTTGATCACGACCTGCCACGGCCCGTGCACGACGTGCGTGCGACCGCCCACGCGGTACACGCGCGAGGGTCCGACGAAGTCTTCACGCACCGGTTCGGGCGCCGACACCGGAAAGCTGAATGGTCCCGCCTCCCAGGCCGAAACCATGACCGGGCTTTCCCACGTGCTCTCGCGATGGAACTCGGTCGTACCATCGGTCATGTGCTCTTCCCATTCGATGATCTCCTTGCGACCGCCCTCGCCGACGGTGAAGGATTCCTCCCAGGGCAGAAGCGCGACGTGGCGTCTCGGAGCCTGGCTGGGCAAACCGCCGTACGCGACAGGCGCCGTCGCTGGCACCTGCCGCCGAACGTGCGGACCACGCCCGGCATGCTCGATGGGGCCCATGAGCGAGCGGACGCTCAGCCACTCGGGTTCGCCCCATGCCGCCGGCTCGTGGCGCGAAAACTCGACGCGGCCCGAACGCACGATCTTGGCGAAAAAACCCTCGCCCGATTTCAGCCCGATGTCGACGAAAGCCGACGAGGATGGTTTGCCGATCTGGAAGAACCAGTGCCGATCCCCCCGCTCCACACGATGATCGAAGTAGGAATGGGCATTGGTGCCATCGAAGATGCGATCAGTGGTGTCGTAGACGCGCAGGTTCAGCCAGGCGTCCTTGCCCACCTTACCCAATGTCTTGCGCGCGCGCTCGATGGCGTCGTCGGTGACCTCCCAGTACACGAACAAGCGATCCGGATCCACGGCCATGCCGGTCACCCGGTCGTAGGCATAGGACCAGGGGATGGTGCCAGGCGCATCGGCCTTGGCGTGCTCACGCACTTCGAACTTGTGCGACCATGCCGAGTCCGCCCCGTCCCCCGCGCTCGGCGGAACTTGCTCGACCTCCGCCGGCAAGTCGTCCGGCGCGGGCGTCTTCGTCCTCTTCTTGGCCGCGACCGGCTCTGCGGCGGGCGCGCGGCGCGCGGCGAATTCGCTGGCCACGCGCGCGGCGAGCTCGTTTTTGCTGAGCTTGGAAACGCCCTTGAGATCGAGGCGCTTCGCGCACTCGAAGAGCTGTCTCTGGGTGTACGCCGCCAGCCCCTTGCGATCGAGCTTGGCCAGCTCTTCACCCGACTTGATCCCCAGTACCGCTGCGGCACTGCTAACTACCTTGTCCTCTATTGGCATACCTGACCCCATGGGGGTAGGAAGTTAACCCATTCGTGGGTTTTGCGCTCGTTTCAAGCCGCCTTGATCCGCATTTTTAGCCGCGCCGAGTCTTCGAGCGAATTTGCCTCAAACCACCCGAGGCAGAAAAGCAAATCCAACCGCGGCGACGATGAGCGCGAAAGCCACCAGGTGGTTCCAGCGTGGCGCTTCGCCCAGCCATATTGCCGAGAAACCGACAAAGACGAACAGGGTAATGATTTCCTGCATGACCTTGAGCTGGTAGGCGCTGAACTGGCCATACCCCCAGCGATTGGCGGGAACCTGCAGGCAGTATTCGAAGAAGGCGATTCCCCAGCTGACCAGCACGACCTTCCACAAGGCCACGCCCCTAAAGCGCAGATGGCCGTACCAGGCCGCGGTCATGAAGATGTTACTCGCGAGCAAAAGAGCGACGGTTCGCATGATGCTTTCCCCATAGCACAAAGCCCCGCCAGGCTAGTGCCGTCCGCCAGAAGATCGGCCATCAGTTGGCGGACGAGGCGCCCGTCCGGCAAGGCGCGACGAGGGCGCATACTTGACGTATGTAACCGAGGAGCAACGCAGCCGGACGGGATGGATCATCTGCCAAATGCTGGCTGAAATTCTGGCGGACGGCACTAGGCACGCCTCGAATCGCGCGTGCTATGGTTCGCACCACATGCGAATTGGCGACGTCGACATCGGTCCGGGCGCGCTGCTGGCGCCCATGGAGGCAGTGACCGATCTGCCCTTTCGTACCGTGTGCGAAGAACATGGCGCCGCGCTGACGACCACCGAATTTCTTTCCGCGCAGGCGCTCACGCGCGGGGCGGTGAAGGCCACGGGCCGCATGTGGGCAAGTTTGGGCGGACGACGTTTCGCGGTGCAGGTCTTCGGCCGCGAGCCCGAGGTGCTGGCGCAAGCGGCGCGAATGGCGGCTGACATCGGCGCCATTATCGTGGACATCAATATGGGCTGCCCTGCGCGCAAGGTGACGGCTGGGCTGTGCGGCTCGGCGCTCATGCGCGAGCCTGACCTGGCGGCAAGCATCGTGGACGCCGTGCGAGCGGCCTTGCCCGACAGCATTCCCGTCACGGTCAAGCACCGTGCCGGCTGGGACGATCTTTCGATGAACGCGGCCGCGTTCGCGCGCCGGATGGTCGACGCCGGGGCCGCCCTCATCACGGTGCACGGCCGCACCCGGGCACAGGGTTTTTCAGGCACGGTGCGACTGTCCCCCATCGCCGAGGTGCGCGCCGCCCTGCCCCGCCGGATCCCGGTGGTCGGCAACGGCGACATCGACTCGGTGGCCGATTACCTCGACATGAAACGCGAAACCGGCTGCGACGCCGTGATGATCGGCCGCGCCGCGCGCGGCAACCCGTGGCTGTTCCGTGCCGTGCGTGCCGCCGACGAGGGACAGCCCCTACCCGATCCACCCACCGTGAACGAGCGCCGCGCGGTGTGGCGTCGACACGCCGATCTGGTGGCCGAGTACGCGGTGCCGAAAATGGTGCTGCACGAGTTGCGCAAGACCCTGGCCTGGTACTCGCGCGGACTGCATAGTGGCGCGGAATTGCGCCACCGCTGTTTCGCTGAGTCCAAACCCAGCGCACTCTTCGACCTGGGCGAGGCGTTTTTCGCGTCCCTGGCCAAGCGCGAAGACAGTCATGGCGGCGACCTGCGCGAGCCCGCCGTGGCGACGGAAACCAAGTGCCGGGAGCGCCATGCGCGGCGCCAGCCCGGCCGGCCGGAGGCAAAAGGGACATGCGACGTCTGATTTTCTTGTTCGTAGCTGCGCTGCTGGCCCTACCAGGCTGCGATGATCGGTCGTACCGCGAGATCGGAGCAGCCATCGATGTGCTGGCCAAGAAGAGCGGCGAATTACCTGGTCCAGCCATCGATCGCCTGCGCAAGATCGGCCGGCGAGCCGTTCCGCAAATCGAAACCGCCATGCACACCGCCGCGCCCCGCGGGAAGGTCAACCTGGTCCAAGCCCTGGCCGCCATCGGCGAACCCGAGTCCGCGGCGATCCTTCAGCACTTCGCCGTCTATGACAAAAGCCCCGAGGTCCGCGCCGCTTGCGAGGAGGTACTTGCCCAGTGGGCCGCCGGTGGCGACCGCAAAAGCCAGCCCGCCCAGCAAGCCCTCGCGCGCGTGCAGGAAAAGCGCAAGCTCGGCTTGGCCGAATAATCTGCTACGCACGGGAGCGGATCGACAGCAGCTGCCAAAGCAGCGGTAAGACGAGAGCGATGGGGGCGTGCCCCGTAAGCAAATGGATGGGCGCGGAGTTGGGGCAGTGCAATTCGAGGCCGACAAGGCCAGCCAGGGCGCCGGCGAGCGCAGGCAAGATCGCGAAACCCAAAATGCCGCGGCCACGGCGGCCCAGCCCGCCAACCACGGCGATGACCGGAAGGGCAAAGGCGCTGCCCAAGGCGAAACAGATGGACGGGCGACCGAGGGCATTGCCACCCTCGGGATCGACCGCCGAAAACATCGCGATCACCCAAGGCGCGAGCAGCCCGGCGGCAAGCACGGCGAGAAAGACGTTGTTGTTGGGCCGCGCTCGGTAAAGGGGACGCAGCCAGAACCAGCACGAGGCAAGCGCCAGTCCACCGAACGCGCAGATTTCAAATCCCAAGCGTGCGGGCGGATAGATTGCGATGTCGGGCCTCAACACGGCCAAACCGATCGCGACTGGGAACAGGAGCGAGGCACAGACCAGCGTCCACCGCGTGGTACTAGGCAGGCTGCGCAAGCGGCCGCGGAATCCCGTTTCCCCAACCATTTGCTGCTCCAGATCTTGGAACGAGAGGGTTGGTGCTGTTTCGCGGCTGGCCTCAGCGGAGGTAAGAAAGCGGGCCAGTGCCCCACCGTCGACGGCCAATTCCCGGCAGGCGGGGCAAGCTTCGAGGTGGCGCTGCGCCTCGGGCGAGGCGAGGTCGCCTCCGCCGAGGACAATCTGCCTCAGTTGCGCGCAGTCCATGTCAGCCACCTCGCGGCATCTTCGCACCGCTTGGAAATTCGTTCACGTCTGCATGATCCATACGACGATCTCCATCCACGGTTACACTTCTCCGCGCAGATCCAGGTTCTGGCGCAGGCGCTCGTAGGCTCGATGGGCCCGCACCTTTGCGGCACTGAGCGATATGCCCAAAGCGATCGCCACCTCGGGCAGAGGAACTCCGGCGAACCAGTGCATCTCCACGACCCTCCGCTGGTCTTCCGAAAGCGTCGCAAGTGCGGCGCGCAGGAGCTGCGCGCGACGCCGTTCCTGCAAGTGGTCGGCCGGGGTGGCCGTATCGATGGGCGGCGGGGCTTGTTCCATCGGCACCTCGCGCCTGCGCCCCAGAATCCGCCACCTGTCGCGACACAAGTTGTAGGCAATGGTGAAAAGCCAGGGCCGCAGAGGCTCGCCGGCCCGGTAGTCGCGCCGAGCGCGGTGAAGTTGCAGGAAGGTCTGCTGAACGAGGTCGCGGCTTTCCTCGTCGGAGGCACCCTGCGCGCGCACGACACGGGCGAGCACGGAAGCATAGCGCGCGAAAAGTTCGCGAAACGCGCCCTGGTCGCCCGCAACATACGCGGTCATGAGCTGTTCATCGCTGACAGCCACCGGTGATCGTTCGGGCTCTTGCATCCTCGGTGACGCGAAATCTAGCCCCCAGAGCGCCCATACGCCCAACCAATCGGTAACCGACCGCGCTGCGCATGCGCACGCCTAGAAAGCCGTGGGCGTGAATGGGTCGAGCCTAATCACGTTGTCGAGCCAGCGTTTCAGCGCCAAGGCAGCGCGCCTATCGCGCTTCCGAATTGACTCGATTCCGCGGCGAATCTCGCCCGTGACCAAAACGCTGAGGAAGATCGAGTTCTCATCGATTCCCCGGCCACGCACCCGTTCGACGCCCGCTCACGCACCGCGCCGGTGTTGATAAGAATCACGTCGTCCGCAGCCGGATCTTCGGTCCGCGCGTATCGGGCCTGGGCCAGCAGCCCAGGTCGGTGTCAGCCACGTTCATTTAGCAGCCATAGGTTTCAACGTAGACCGTGGGCATCGCGCCTTCTCATAGCATCCACTTCGGGGCATGCCCGCCGCGAGCGCGACATCCCGCCTACGCGGAGCGGATCGTGACCACGCCCTGGTTGATTGAATCGTTCGCGCTGTTGCGCCCATGGTGATGTGCCCAATCCAAAGGGCACAATGAGACTCCCTCCAGCCCAGGCTTCGAACAACATTTCGGCTGATCAATCCGCACACGTTCCGTACAATGCCGCTTGATGAACAGGCTCGTTTCGGTGATCTCCTCCCGTCGCGCACAAGTGATGTCGATCACCGTGATCGCTGGCGTAGGAGTGGTCTGGCTTGTGGCGCGTTTTCTGGGTCTGTCGAAAACACCACCCAGTTTCTGGATGGATGAGGCGTGGGACGCGGTCCACACCATGTGTCTCGCCCAGACCGGTCACGACGGTGCGGGAAATGCTTGGCCGCTGTTCTCACCGGCGTTGGGCGGGGGCAACTTGCCCATTACTTGGACCGCGTTCGACGTGGGCTGGACAAGGGTGTTTGGCACTTCGAGGGCCGCATTCCGAAGCGCGTCCGCATTCTGGGTGGTCGTGACGTCGGCCGGGCTTTTCAGTATCGCACGCAGCCTGGTTGCCCTCGTGCGCGCCCCGGCGGTCACCGCGGCGGACACAATCTTGCTTGCGGCGGACGCGGGCGTTCCGGCGCCTGAGGCCACGCAAGGAACTGATCGGGCGGCCACACGTTGGGCGCGCTCCTTTCCGTGGCTCGTACTCCTAGCTGCCTTGGTGTCGCCCTGGTCATTTCAGTTCTCACGCATCTCTTGGGAGGGCCCACTGGCACCCGCGTTCATGGTGCTCGCCATGGCGGCGCTTTTGCGCATGCACGCCTCGGGGCGCTTTCTTTGGGCAGTGGCAGGTGGCGTCGCTGCCGGCTTGGCGACGATCTCGTACCCACCGTTGCGGGTGACCGTGCCGCTCGTGCTCGTGTTCAGCGGCGGGATCCTACTCGCGATGGCGCGAAAAGGCGCCGCACGGCGTGCCCTGTTTTTCCGGCTTGCTGCCATGGCGGCGGTGGTCGCCGCGGTGATCACTCCCGTGATCATCAAAACCATCCGCGGGGAAATTACCACCCGAACCATGGACGTGGCCATCTTCGCTCCGAAATGGCTCGACGAGCACCGCGGGGGCATTGGTCGGGTGCCGTTCTTCTTCATCTCGCTCCTCGACAACATCGCGGCGCACTTGAAGCCGTCCTATCTCTTCTTCACCGGCGATGTGAACTTCCGTCACTCCTCACACATCGTGGGCCAGCTTTCACCGGTGGATCTGTTGGCAGTGTTCTTGGTCTTGCTGCTCCTTGCGCGTGTGGCCTGGCGGGTTCTACGGCAAGCAACCATCGCGGCCGCTGACGCTGTCCATGTTGCCCAAGCTGCCACACCCATCCCACCGATCTGGTCGAGCGTCGGTCCTGGCGACCTACTTCTTGCTGCTGTCGCCGCGTACGCGGTTATTGGCGGTTTCTTTGCCGCTTTGCCGGCGGCGCTGACCTGGGAGGGGGTTCCCCATTCCCTGCGCTCGATTGGCGCGTGGCCATTCGTTGCGTTGTTCACCGGCGCCGTGCTGGCGCTCGGCTGGTCGCGATACCGGTGGATGCCAACAGTGATCGCGGTCGTGGTGCTGGCGTACAGCACGAGGTATCTGCCGCTGTATGTGCAGGCGTACAAGTTCGGCGACCAAGGCGTTTTTCATACCGAGATCATGGAAGCCATTGATGCGGGCCGTGCCGAGAATCCGCCGCGCAACGCTCGCGAGTCGATCATTCCGCTGCTCTCCCGCCACGGCGACGAAGTCCTGCGCTACTTTGTCATGCAGTACGACGGTCTATCTTGCCAGGAGGGCATCGAAGCGATGCGTACCCTGCACGAGCAACATCACTGAACAGACATGCCTCGATGTGTTCTTGGGCTTGTCCTGCTCGCCCGCGACGTATGCGGTCATGAGCTGTTCATCGCTGACAGCTGCGGGCTCCGATGGTCTTTCGGCCTCCTGCATTCCCGGTGACGCGAAATCTAGCCCTAAGAGCGGCCATGTGCCCAACCAATCGGTAACCGACCGCGAGCAACCCCGTATGCATGAGTGAACGCGTGAGTGCCGACGGGCTTTGCCCGACGGTACTCACCGCGGGAGTTTGAAAGAACCCTCTCAGGGTTCTTTCTTGGAAGGAGAAGAACATGATCAATGCCAAGCTCACACTTCGCTTGAACTCCGCAGTTATGCGCTTCATCCCGGCCGAGCAAATGGCAGCGGCTGGCTACGAGCAGTACGTGCCCTTGCTGGACCACCGCGACGCTCGGAGGAAGCCATGACCGTCCTACTCACGCTGTTCGCGGCCGGCGTATTGACTATCCTCTTGCCGTGCATTCTGCCACTGGTGCCCATCGTTCTCGGTGTCAGTTTGTCGGGCAAGCGAAGAACGCGCCCCCTCGTCACCGTCCTCGGCATGGTGCTGAGCTTCGTGCTCTTCACCTTCCTTCTGCAAGTGGCGTTGCAGCAGCTGGTCCAGCTGGCCGACATCCTGCGCATCGCGACCTATTACGCGCTCTTCCTGTTCGGCGTCTGCTTCCTCATTGGCCGAGTCTGGTTGCAGATAGCGCTGGCTGCGCTCGGGGCCATCCCGCTTTTCTTGCGCCAAGGCTGGGTCGCGCTTGCGCTCGCCCCGCTCATGGGCGCGACGGCAGTGGCGCTGGGTGGCCGAATTGCAAGTCGCATTCAACAGATCGGCGCCGACGTCCAGCACGGAGCGAAAGTGACTCTTGGGCAAGAATCGTTGCTCTCCACTTTCGTCGTCGGACTCACCCTTGGTCTCGTATGGGTGCCTTGTGCTGGGCCGGCCCTTGGCTTCGCGCTCACGCTTGTGCGCGACGAACCGGGGCCGCGAGCGCTGCTGGCACTGACGGCGTACGCGATCGGTGCCGCCATACCGCTCTTGCTCATCGGCTACGGCGGTCAAAGCATGGTCCGGTCGGCGCGCTGGCTCGGCCGATACAGCGGGCGCATCAAGCAAGTCTCGGGCGGCCTGCTCGTGCTGTCGGCGGCGGCGCTGCACTTCCAGCTATTTCAAGGCGCGCAGACCTGGCTGGCCGACCATGCCAGCTTCGGCAACCTTGGCACCAGACTCGAAGAGCGTTTGTTCAGCAAAGCCATGGCGGCCCCTGCTTCGCCCACGCCGAGCGCACCAATCACGAACCACGACGATCTACCCAAGCTGCCCAAGCTCGCTCCGGCACCGGAATTCGCTGGACTCGGACCCTGGTACAACACCTCGCCGCTCAGTCTGGCTTCCCTGCGCGGCAAGATCGTGCTCGTCGACTTCTGGACCTACAGCTGCATCAATTGCGTTCGCACGCTGCCGCACATGCGCGAGCTGTGGTCGAAGTACCACGACCAACCCTTCGTTATCGTCGGTGTGCATGCTCCCGAGTTCGTGTTCGAGAAGAGCCCGGCCAATGTGGCCGACGCGATCAAGCGCCACGGGCTTGCGTATCCTATCGCGCAGGACAACGACTTCGGCACCTGGAAGGCCTTTGCCAATCACTACTGGCCGGCCAAGTACCTTGTCGATGCCCAGGGCGTGATTCGCTACACCCACTTCGGCGAGGGCGAAGATCAGGCAACCGACCAGGCCATCCGAAGTCTGCTCGCGGAGCTTGGCAGGACGACCAGCGGAACCGCCAATAGCACGCACGCGCAGGCGCTCGAAAGGCATGTCTCGCCCGAGACCTATCTCAGTTCGCGAGGCTGGACGGCTTTTGCCAATCGAGAGGGCGCGCCGGATTCTCGTCCGCACCGCTATTCCGGGCCGGGCAATCTTGCGGCAAACAGCTTTGCTCTGGTGGGCGAATGGCAACTGGCCGATGACGAACGCCAGATCCTCCACTCAAGCACCGGCGAGATCCGCTACCGCGCGCTTGGCAGCGAGGTGAACCTGGTGCTTGGCATCGAGAAGAGCGCGCAGCCGGTGGTGGCCGATGTACTGGTGGATGGCAACCCCGCCAAGCAGATCACGATCGACAGGCACGATCTCTACAACCTGTTCTCCGGCCCCTACGGCAAGCACGAAGTCGCCCTGCGCTTTCACGGCAAGAACGTGGCGGCCTATGCCTTCACGTTTGGTGGATGACAGGTCACAAAAGACGAAGGCCGAGGATCTGCTTGGTGGGCAGATTCTCGGCCTTTGATTTACGCCTTGCTGTCTTCTAGACGTCTGTCTTCGGCGCGGGAGGCGCGGGTGGCGCGAAGGGCGACACCGAGCCGGTGGCCGCGATCGCCTCGTAGAACTTCACGCGCGCGACGGCTTCCCGCTGGCCTTGCGCCATGAGCTCCTTGGCCCGCTCTGGGCTGCTCTGGGTGAGCGACTTGAAGCGCGTCTCGGTCATCGCCCACTGTTCGTAGGTGTGCTTCGGGGGCTTCGAGTCGAGCTTGAGCGGGTTCTCGCCCTTGGCGTAGAGCCCCGGGTTGAAGCGGTAGAGCGTCCAGGCGCCGCTGTCCACGACCGCGTTCTGGTGGTCGAGACCCTTGGCCATGTCGATGCCGTGGGCGATGCAATGGCTGTACGCGATGATGATCGACGGGCCGTTGTATTGCTCGGCTTCGATGAAGGCGCGTACCGTCTGCACGTCGCTGTAGCCCATGGCCACCGTGGCGACGTAGGCGTTGCGATAGGCCATGGCCATGAGGCCGAGGTCTTTCTTGCCCGTTTGCTTGCCGGCCGCCGCGAACTTGGCCACCGCGCCCGTCGGCGTTGCCTTCGAGCACTGGCCGCCGGTGTTCGAGTACACCTCGGTGTCGAGCACCAGGATGTTCACGTTGCGCCCGCTGGCAATGACGTGGTCGAGACCACCGTAGCCGATGTCATAGGCCCAGCCGTCGCCACCGACGATCCACACGCTCTTCTTGACCAGCATGTCGGCCACGGTGAGCAGGATCTTGGCGTCCACATCGCTGTCAAGCTTGGTCAGGGTCTGCTTGAGGGTCACGACGCGGTCGCGTTGCGCGCGGATGCCTGCTTCGTCACCCTGGTTGGCTTCGAGCAACCCGGTCACGAGATCGCCCGGCAACTTGCCGCCCATCCTCTTGAGCAACAACTTGGCGTAGTCATTCTGCTGATCGATGGTCAAGCGGTAGCCAAGACCGAATTCGGCATTGTCCTCGAACAGCGAGTTGTTCCAGGTCGGGCCGCGGCCATCCTTGTTCTGTGCGAACGGAGTGGTGGGCAGGTTGCCGCCGTAGATCGACGAGCAGCCGGTTGCGTTCGCGATGATGGCGCGGTCGCCGAAGAGCTGCGTGAGCAGCTTGTAGTACGGCGTTTCGCCACAGCCCGAGCACGCGCCCGAGTACTCGAAGAGCGGCTGCAGGAACTGCGAACCCTTGACCGTGTCGACCTTGACCAAGCTGCGATCCACCTCGGGAAGGTCGAGGAAGAAGGCGTAATTCTCGCGCTCGGCCGCGCGCAGCGGCATCTGCGGCGCCATCATGAGGGCGCGCTTGGTTGGCTCTTTCTTGTCCTTGCCTGGGCAGACTTCCACGCACAGGGTGCAGCCGGTGCAGTCTTCGGGAGCGACCTGGATCATGTAGGCCTGGCCGTCGAACTCCTTGCCCTTGTACTTCATCGACTTGAAGGTCGCCGGCTGCTTCTCCAGCAGCTTCGGATTCGCAACCTTGGCGCGAATGGCGGCGTGCGGGCACACCAGCGTGCACTTGTTGCACTGGATGCACAGATCCGGGTACCACACCGGGATCTCCATCGCGATGTTGCGCTTTTCCCACTGGGCCGTTGCCGTCGGGAACGTTCCGTCCACTGGGAAGGCGCTGACCGGCAGCTTGTCGCCGCGGCCCGCGATGATCTCGGCCGTCACCTTGTGCACGAAGTCCGGGGCTTCCTTGGCCACGATGGGCGGCATCTTGAGCTTGCTCGACGCCACGGCGGGGACCTTGACTTCCATCAGGTTGGCGATGGTCTGGTCGACGGCGCGGAAGTTCTTCTCCACCACGTCCATGCCCTTGCGTTCGTAGGTCTTCTTGATGGCCTTCTTGATCTTGTCGATGGCCACGTCGGGCGGAAGCACGCCCGAGATGTTGAAGAAGCAGGTCTGCATGATGGTGTTGATACGCGCACCCATGCCGGTTTCCTTCGCCACCTTGTAGGCGTCGATGACGTAGAAGCGCGCCTTCCTGTCGATAATCTGCTTCTGCACCTCGACCGGAAGCTGGTCCCAGACCTCGGTCGGGCCGTACACGCTGTTGAGCAGAAACACGCCGCCCGGCTGGAGGTACTGGAGCATGTCGTAGCGCTCGAGAAACGACCAGTTGTGGCAGGCGAGAAACTGCGCCTGGGTGACGAGGTAGCTCGAACGAATCACGTCGGGGCCGAAGCGCAAGTGCGACACGGTGACCGCGCCGGCCTTCTTCGAGTCGTACACGAAATAGCCCTGGGCGAAGAACTGCGGATCCTCGCCGATGATCTTGATCGAGTTCTTGTTGGCGCCCACGGTGCCGTCCGAACCGAGTCCGTAGAATAGGCAGCGCTTCACGCTGTCGGGCTCGGTCGAGAAGTTGTAGTCGACGTCGATCGACGTGTGGGTCACGTCGTCATTGATGCCCACGGTGAAGTGGTTCTTGGACGCCGGCTTCTTGAGCTCGTCGAACACGGCCTTAACGTGGGCCGAGGTGAATTCCTTCGAGGACAAACCGTAGCGGCCACCGATGATCTTGGGCATGGCGAAGGGCAGTTTGCCGGCCGCGGCGGTCTCGGCGATGGCGGTCACCACATCCTGGTACAGCGGCTCGCCGGAAGCTCCTGGCTCTTTCGTGCGATCGAGAACCGCGATGGCCTTGACCGACTTGGGCAGCGCAGCGATGAGATGCTCCATCGACCACGGACGGAACACGCGCACCTTGACCACACCGACCTTCTCGCCCTGCTTGGCGAAGTAGTTGACGGCCTCGTGCGCGACCTCGGCGCCCGAACCCATCAGGACAACCACGCGCTCGGCATCGGCCGGACCAACGTAGTCAAACAAGTGGTAGGCGCGGCCGACCTGCTTGGCGAACTTGTCCATCTGCGCCTGGATGATGGCGGGCGCGGCGTTGTAGAACTTGTTGCCGCTCTCGCGCGCCTGGAAGAAGACGTCAGGGTTCTGCGCGGTACCACGCAAGACCGGACGGTCAGGCGACATGGCGCGAGCGCGATGGGCAGCCACCAGGTCGTCGGTAATCAAGGCCTTGATGTCGTCATCGGTGAGCTGTTCGATCTTTTGCACTTCGTGCGAGGTGCGGAAACCGTCGAAAAAGTGAACGAATGGCAAACGGGACGCCAGCGTCGAGGCTTGCGCGATGAGCGCCATGTCCATGGCCTCTTGCACCGAGCCCGAGCCGATGAGGCCCCAGCCCGTCGAGCGAATGGACATGATGTCGCTGTGATCGCCGAAGATGGAGAGCGCGTGGGTGGCGACGGTACGCGCGGACACGTGGAAGACCGTCGAAGTGAACTCACCTGCGACCTTGAACATGGTCGGGATCATGAGCAGGAGGCCCTGCGAAGCGGTGAAGGTCGTGGTCAGCGATCCGGACTGGAGGGCGCCGTGCGTGGCAGCAGACGCACCGCCTTCGCTTTGCATTTCGACGACCGCTGGGATCTGGCCCCAAATATTCGTCCGGCCTTGCGCCGACCACTCATCGGCCCATTCGCCCATGTTGGACGATGGTGTGATGGGGTAGATAGCGCAGACCTCGTTCGTCTTGTGCGCGACATAGGCAACTGCTTCGTTGCCGTCGATGGTGACCGTCTTGCGAGCCATTTCTTTGGTCCTTCCTTGAAGTGCTTTGGGGTAAAGAAAGCGCCCTGTTCTTACGTCCCCTGCTCGTAGGGCGCAACACAATTTTCGCCCCGAGAGAGAGCCCAGTTCACCGCCCGAAACACGCGGAATTCCCGCTACATCCGCGGAACCGGGAAGGGATAGTCCGGACGGGCAAACAGGAAGCCCTGCAGCCAGTCCGCCCCGAGATCGATCAAGATATCCAGCTCCGCTTGGGTTTCCACGCCTTCGGCCACGAGAGGCGTGCCAAGTTCGCGGCACAATGTGGCCAAGGCATGAACCATCCTGCGCTTGGTCGGCACCTTCTCGATGCCTCGAATCAGCGACATATCCAGCTTGACGGCGTCGGGCTCCAGATCGGCGAAACTATTCAGACCGGAATAGCCTTCGCCGAGGTCATCGACCGCGATCTTGTAACCAAGTGCGCGCAACCGGTCGATGCGTTGGTGCGTATCCGGGATCTTTTCGATGGCCATGCGCTCGGTGATTTCGAAGTGAATGCGCGAAGCAAACGGCCGCAGCGGACTATCCGGCGCATAGAGCTGGTCGTCCAGCAGGTCAAGGACGTGGAGGTTGATGAAGACACCCGGAATGTCTTGATGATGGTTCAAGACCTCGGCGATAAGCCCGCGCGTTCTGTGGCCAAGCGTATGCACTTCCCCAAGCGACTCGGCGACGCTTAGGATATCCACGGGCAGATACAGCGTCGGATCGGTGCTGCGCATGAGCGCTTCATAGGCGACGACCGTTTTCTGCGACCACGAGACGATGGGTTGAAAGGCGATCCACAGGCTGTCGAGGGTGCGCGTGAATTGCTCGCGCAGCACCTCGCTCTCGCGCGCCAGCCGTTCGCTGACATCCAGGATCTGCCGCTGCCGTCGCGCCACGTGACAGGTGCGAATCGCCCGATCGAGGACTTCCTTGAGTTGCGGCATGGACAGCGGTTTGATGAGGTAGCTTTGGGCGCCCCATTCAACGGCCAACCGCGCGGTTTCCAGCTCGGGTCCCCCGGTCATCAGAATGACCGGGACGTCCCGATCACGGCCGCGCACGACGCGCAAGACATCGAGGCCGCTGGCCCCCGGCAGATTGATGTCGGTGAGGATGGCGTCGAACGACCGCTCGCTCGCCATCTGCAGCGCGGTTTCGCTCGACGCCGCTTGCACCACGACATAGTTCCAGGACTCCAGCACGCGAACGCAAGCGCGCATGAATTCCGCGTCGTCGTCCACGACCAGGATCGTGGAACGACTGCTCCGAAGAGCAGGACTCAAGCCCTCGATCCCGCCTAGTTCTGTTTCTGTCACGTTGCGCTCTGACTCATGGGCAACCGAATCCCGACTGAGACTTCATCGGCGGAAAGGTCAGGGTAACTTGAGCCAGTCTCTGGGCTTTGTACGAGCCAAGTGTTGTCAAACTCGCCAAGGCTCGGTGTACCATGCGCGGATGTTCGGTCTTCGGCCATTGCTACTCGTCGCGCTAGGCGGTTTCGGTGCCGCCTTCACCGCCCTGTGGGCTCGCGATATCGCGAAGAAACGCAGGCAGCCGGCGCAAGACGGTGAGGCGCAAGCGACGTCCACTGGCGACGAGGATCCTTCGTCCAGCCGTCCCGGCCTGCCCTCGCCTGCTCAGACTGCCATCGGGTTCGTCACCAATTTCTTCGACACGCTGGGCATCGGTTCCTACGCCACCACCACGTCGATCTACAAGTTGTTTCGCCTGGTTCCCGACCGCCGCATCCCAGGCACCTTGCTGGTGGGCCACATGTGGCCGACCGTCGCGCAGGCGGTCATCTACATCACCATCATTCAGGTTGAAATGACCTCGCTGGTCGCGCTTATCGCGGCCTCGATCCTGGGTTCGTGGCTCGGCGCTGGCGTGGTCTCGGCGTGGCCCAAACGCAAGATCCAGATCGGCATGGGCCTGGCCCTGCTGGGCGCCGCTGGGCTGATGTTGGCCAAGGCCGTGCACTGGTTGCCCAGCGGTGGCGAGACCCTGGGCCTGCACGGCTGGCGCATGGCCGCCGGACTCGTCGGCAATTTCACCTTCGGCGCGCTCATGAACCTGGGCATCGGCGCCTATGCCCCAAGCCTGATCCTTTTCGGTTTTTTGGGTATGGATCTCAAAGCCATCTTCCCGGTCATGATGGGGTCGTGCGCGTTCATCATGCCCACCAGCGGGATGCGCTTCATCGGCCGCGGCAGCTACGCCTCGCGCGCGGCGCTCGGACTGGCCCTGGGCGGGGTGCCGGGCGTTCTACTTGCGGCCTACGTGGTTCGCCAACTCTCCGTCGGCTATCTTCTGTGGCTGGTCATCGCCGTGGCAACCTATAGCGCGCTAGCCATGCTCGGCTCCGCACGGGGAGAGCGCAGAAAAAACGGAGAAAAACTGGAGTCGCATGGGTAACCCGCTCTTTTCCACCAAGTCCGTCGACAAGTTGCGCTCGGACGCGGAATACGGCTACGGGCTCAAGCGCACCCTGACCGCGTTCGACCTGGTCCTGCTCGGCGTGGGCGGCATCATCGGTACCGGCATCTTCGTGCTCACTGGCCGCGCAGCCGCTGCGAATGCCGGGCCGGCTGTTGCGCTCTCGTTTACGGTCGCCGCCGTGGCTTCCGCGTTCGCGGGCCTGTGCTACGCCGAGATGGCAAGCATGATTCCCATCGCTGGCAGCGCGTACACCTACGCCTACGCCACCATGGGCGAGCTCATCGCGTGGATCATCGGCTGGGATTTGATTCTGGAATACCTAGTCGGCGCCGCCACGGTCAGCGTGGGCTGGTCGGGCTACGTGTGCGCGTTCGTGAAAAACGTGACCGGCCACGACCTCTCGGCGACGTGGACTCGCGCGCCTTTCGTCTGGGACGAAGCCGCACAGCACCTGCAAGGCACGGGAGCCATCATCAACCTGCCCGCAGTGTTCATCGTGCTAGCCGTGACTGCGATTCTTGTCGTGGGTATCAAAGAGTCGGCGCGCTTCAACGGCATCATCGTGCTGGTGAAAGTTGCCGTGGTGCTGATGTTCATCGCCACGGCCGCCCCCTACGTCCGCCACGAAAACTGGGTTCCGTTCATTCCGCCCAATGAAGGCACCTTCGGACGATTCGGCATCTCCGGAATCCTGCAAGGCGCGACCATGGTGTTCTTCGCGTACATCGGTTTCGACGCTGTCTCGACCGCGGCCCAGGAAACCAAGAACCCGCAGCGCGACCTGCCCATCGGCATTCTCGGATCGCTGGCCATCTGCACGGTTCTCTACATCGCCGTCTCGCTCATCCTGACCGGCGTGGTGTCGTACACCAAGCTGTCCGTGCCCCACCCCATCGCGGTCGGCATCGCGGTGACTGGCTCGCACCTGCTCGAATCGGCGGTCGAAGTCGGCGCCATCGCGGGACTGTCGTCCGTCATGCTGGTCCTGCTGCTCGGCCAGCCACGCATCTTCTTCTCCATGGCGCGCGACGGTCTTTTGCCGCCGGTCGCGGCCAAAGTGCACCCGCGCTTCGGCACGCCGCATGTCACGACCATCATCACCGGGTGCGTGTGCGCCCTGGCCGGCGGCGTGCTGCCCATCGATATTCTCGGCGAACTGACCAGCATCGGCACCCTGTTCGCCTTCGTGCTGGTCAGCCTGGGCGTCATGATCCTGCGCATCAAGCGCCCCGACATCCCGCGCTCGTTTAGAGTTCCCGGCGGCACCTACTTCGTTCCCATCTGCGGCGTCCTCACCTCGGGCCTGCTCATGTACACCGCCACCACCCACACCATCATCCGGCTCTTCGTGTGGATGGCCATCGGCCTCGTCATCTACTTCACCTACGGCGTGAAGCATTCGGTCCTACGCACCGGAAGAGAGCCGACCGTGCCCTTCGCCGATCCGCACACCGAAACGCCGCCGCCACGCTTGGTGGGGTGACCAAGATCCGGCTACCGTCGCCGCCGTTTGGCCGGCGTTGGCGGCGGCGGTGGGGCGCCGAGCGCGGTCAGGGCAGCGTCGATGTCCTTGAGGATGCACGCGTTGCCTGAAGTGCTGAGGAATCCGCCCAAGAGACTGCGCCGCTCGGAGCGCGCGCGTTTGAGCGGCTCGATGGCGCGCTTGTCACCGGTTTCGCCAAGCTTCTGCACGGCTTCGCGTTTTTCCTCGCAGCTTCGCCCCTGGGTCAGATCCAGAGAGTAGCTGTTCACGAGGTCGACCTTCTTGGCACAGTCGAGGGTCTCGCACGCGTCGCGCGCGGCCTTGCGAAACTCGGCGCGACGATCGTCGGATGCCAGGTCGGCCAAAAGATCAGCGGCCGGCTTGCCGACCTGCTTGATCATCATTTCCAAGGCAACCGTCCCGAGTTTCCTGTCGTTGATCTCGGAGCGAATATTCACCAAGAGTGCGGCGTCGCCGCGCAAGCCAGGATCCAGGCGAAGCGCTTCTTCGTAGGCCTGCAAACCAGCGCTCGGATTCTTGTCGGCGAATTCCAGGTTGCCGAGCAGGTAGCGCACGCGCCCGTCGGTGGGGTGGGCCGAGATCTGCTGCATGATGAGCACCCGCGCCTCGGTGATCTGCCCCTTGGCCATGGTTTCTTCGATGTGCTTGATAGGCGACTTCATCTCGGCCGCCACCGGCTTGGGTTTGGGCGGTTCGAGCTTGAGCGAGACACCTTTGTGTCCGCCCCCACCGCGCGCGAGGAGAAGCACGAGCAGCAGAAGCACGGCCAAGCCAGGCACGGCAAAGCGCCGCGGCGTCGCGGGCAGGTACTTGAGCACAGGGTGCGCGCGTTCGTCGATCTTGCCTTTGACCGCGCACAGGCCAGTCCATGCCCGCCGGGCGGCCGCGGCGACCACGGGCCGCTTGGCCCACACCTTCGCGCCAAGCGTAAAACCCATGCGCACCGAAGAGGCAGCAAAGCGCGCGCCCAACTCCGCTACGTCTGTGGACGAATTCTCGATGGCCTCGCGAAACTCGGTCGCGGTCGAAAAGCGCTTGTCGCGCTCTTTTTCCAGCACGCGCATGACCACGGTTTCCAAGGCTGGCGGTATGTGTGCCTCGGGCGCCACCTCGGCGAAACGGGGTGGCTGCGCCGTGATCTGCATGCCGAGCAGCTTGACCAGGTCGGGATCCTCGAAGGGTTTCCGCCCAACGAGCATCTCGTAGAGAATGATGCCGCACGAATAGAGATCGGCTCGGCTGTCCGCCTCTTGCCCCGCGGCCTGTTCGGGCGACATATAGGCCGGGGTTCCAAAGATCATCATGCCGCGGGTGAGCGGCTCGTCGTTGCCCTGGGCCTGGGTCATCTTGGCGATGCCGAAATCCAAGATCTTCACCGTCTCGGGTTTGCGCGGGTCGGGATCCCGCACCAGCATGACGTTGGCGGGTTTGAGGTCGCGGTGAACGACGCCCTCGGCGTGCGCATGCTCGAGGGCGTGCAGGATCTGGCCCGCGATGTGGCAAGCGCGTGCTGGCTCTAGGCGCCCTTCGCGCAAGAGCACCTCGGCAAGCGGATCGCCGGCCACGAACTCCATGACCAGGAACAGTTCGCCTCCCGCGCCATGACCAAAGTCGGTGACCGCGATGATGTTTGGGTGACTGAGCCGGCTGGCCGACTGCGCCTCGCGCTCGAAGCGCCGCGCGGCGTCCGGAACATTGCTGAACTCGGCGCGCAAGAGCTTGAGCGCCAGCACCTTCTTCATCAAGGTGTGCTCGACGCGAAAAACCGTGCCCATGCCGCCTTCGCCGATGCGGCCAAGGATGCGATAGCGCTCGCCGATGATGGTGTCGACGAGGGGATCCCGCGCGGCGGCTTTCACCATCTGGGTGGGTGCGGTTTCTGATTCGGACATGCCTTCGGCCGGCAGACTACCACCGCGAGCGCCGTGAAGATAAGACGGACGACGAAAGGACGACAAGACTGTTGCAACTTGTTCCCCCTCACATCGGGCGAGCTACGCCGTTGCGGTCTTCGTTCTCAATCTGGGCAACTTCCAGGTAGCGGATGCGAAATGCGTCGCCGCCGTAGGTATGGAGGCCCCAGTCCACGGCGTCCTCAAGTTCGGTGAAAAGCGCAGACGGTACGTTCTGTCCGTCGGGAATGATGGCGAAGCCGGAGATCATGGATGACCTCCTTGCCAGCCAGTGCCATGACCGATTTCCGCCTCACGTGACGAGAATCGGACGGCCGTGATGAGAAGCAGACGGGAATTGGCGGTGAATCGTTGCACGGGGTTCTCCTTGCCAGGGTACCCACACTGCAAAGCAATCCGCGGACCAAGACCGCTAGTGCCGTTCGCCAGAAGATCGGCCATCAGTTGGCGGACGAGGCGCCCGTCCGGCAAGGCGCGACGAGGGCGCATACTTGACGTATGTAACCGAGGAGCAACGCAGCCGGACGGGATGGATCGTCTGCCAAATGCTGGTTGAAATTCTGGCGGACGGCACTAGTTCTTCTTCTCGGGCTCTTTCTTTTCCGCCGACCGCTTGTAGCCGAGAAGGCTGGGCGCCTCTTCGACGCGATAGAGGCGCACGCTGACCTTGTCGCTGCGATCGGCGTAGAGCCGCGTGTGATAGGGCATGAACCCTTCCACCTTGATTTCGAGATCGACCGGTCCGCTGCCGCGCGGCCGACTGATTTCGGTGTCCATGCTCCCGGGCGCCAGATGCGCGATCTGCTTGGCACCCCAGGTGACCAGGGCCTTCACTTGTGGTGTCACACTGAGCTTCAGCGTCACGGTTTCGGAATAGGGGTTGGCCTCGCGCTCCTCGGTCTTGAGATCCTCGTCGGCGACCTTGGGCGTCTCCTTGCTCGCCTCAAGTGCCACCCGAGCGTGGGCGGCGGTCAATGCACTTGGCTTCGCAGGCACGGGCGGCTGCTCGACAACCGGGGAAGCGACCGGCGCGGCGGGCTGACTCGGACGCGAGCAGCAGCACAGCAAGACGACTGCGGCCATGAAGCGTCGGCGCGAAGTCATTGGCCACCTCCAGCCTTGCTTTCGGGACTGCTCAACGCCGCCGGCGGTTTGCCGTCGCCATACTTCACACACGGCTTGGGCACGTAGTCGGTGATGGGCTGCTGGAGTTTGCCCTTGATTTTGCCTTTCAAGGTTTCGATGGGCAGCGGCGGTTCGAGCTGAAAGTAGAACCCGCGCGTGGGCAGGCGCATGTCGTAGACCTCGCCTTCCCAGTAGAACGTGCGGCGGAAGCCCAGCGCCATCGGCCCCAGCACCTTGGCCCGACGGTGCCCGAGCACGAACGAAAACATGCGCACGGCCAGGTTGTTGTAGAGGCGATGGCAGCCGTGCGAAAAGCGACCGCGCAACGACAGGTAGTCGAACGAACCGTGGGTGCGGATGCCGTTGTCGAAGTAGGCAAGCTCTCCGCCACGCCGGCGCTGCTGTTCGTGGATCCCGGCCACGAGCCCATAGGCTGACAGATAGCCAGGGCCGGTCTCGTCGTAGTTCACCACGCGCGGATAGGCGCCCGCCACGTATTTGGTCTTGACCATGGCGCCGACCGGCGCAGAGGTCGGCGGCAGCCACACCGGCGCGGCCACGATGTGCCGCCACACCCGCGCGCCCACGTCGGAATCTTTGTAGCGATAGTATTCCTCGCCGTCGGCCGCGACTTCCGTTCGCCAGCCGCCGATGGTGGTGCGCCAGCTTGCCAGCGGCACCTTCTCACCGCGCCACTTCACGAACAGAGTGAACGACGGAAAGCGATCGCGGGGCTGGGCCATGCGCACGCCCTTGTCGTTGAAGGGAAAGTCGTACCATACGTCGCCGCGGTCGATTTCGGCCGTCAGATCCATGTGCGGGCCGTAGTACTCGGGCAAAGCAGGAAAGCGCACGACCACTCGCATGGAACGAAAATCGCTTTCGGCGTGGCGGCGAAAAAATGCCAGCGCGTCCTCGGCGGTGGCCAGCCCCAGGCGGGCCAAGACCGCATCCGTGGCTTGCCCCACCAGATCGGGAACGGGAACATCCTGCCCAGCCGCGTTCTTGTAGGTAGGCTGCTTGCGCGGTTTGTTCCGCTTCGGCAAGGGCATGGACTCGATGGCGCTGCCGTCCTCGATGATGCGGCCGGCGTGAGCCGCTCGCTCGGCCAGCACGCGGCGCAGGGCCAGAAAGTCGCCTTGCAGCAGCGGGCGCGCCATGGCCTCTAAGGTTCCGCGCGTGAGATCGGCTTGGGCGAACACCGCGTTCTTCTGCTGGAAATCCAGGGCCGCGTTGCGCATGGGACTGTCATAGAAGCCGTCCTTGTGCTTGCTCGCATCGAGCAGCCCTTCGCAGATCAGGCGCTTCTCGACCTCGGCGAAGGCCGCGCGTTCGGCTTCCGTGCGCAAATGCGCCTTGATCTCACCCGCGTAACGCGGATCCTTGGCCGCCAGTTCTTCGAGCGTCGCAACCCCAGCCTTCTTCTGCGCGGACTCAAGACGCAGACCGCGGAAATGGTGCTTGGCGGTTTCCTTCTTCTCGGTGGTCTTGCCCCAGGTTTCGATGCTGTCGACCGCCAGCAACTTCGCCGTGTCCACCGTGCTTTCGCAGGTGCGCGCCCCGTCTTCGATAAAGCGCTTGCGCATCACCGACAGCGACGGCGGCACGCCGTAAAGTTCAAGATAATTGCGCTCGCCGGGCGGCAACGGTTCGCCGTCTCCGTCGGTGCGGTCGTTGGCCAAGCCCACGAATACGGCCCGATAGCGGTTGGGCAAAGGCGCGCCGTCGGCGGCCTTGCCGTCTTGGAAAATGAAAGGCGCGAAATCGTCGGACAAATCGACGATGGTCAGGCCTTTGTTGCGCGCCAGATCCGCGTCTACCACGCGCTCTTTGCCACCCACCACCTGGATGGCCCGGCGCTCGGGTGCGAGCTTGCCGGACGCCTCGGGCAAAGCGTCGTCGTCTGGCTTGGGCGGCTCGGGTGCGGGTGCCGCGGGAGCCGCAGGACGGGGAGTTGGCAAAGGCGGTGGCTCGGACGGTGCCGCGGACGTCACGGAAGTTGCTGCCTTGCCACGGCAAGAGAGCCCGCAGCCCGTGGCTACGACGAGAAACAAGATGCGCAGGAGAATGTTGCGGTCCACGGCGTCGGCCGTGGATCTACCAGTGGTAGCCTGCCGATGGCGAGATTTGTCTGAATCGAATAGTATGCCCGCCCATGAGACGCGTCATTCCCTTCACTGTTCTGCTCCTCACGGCCATGGCCGGCAGCTCTGGTATGGCCCGAGCCACCGAGGTCGGCACATCACGCACTTTCGGCCTTGGCGTCCAACTTTTCGAGCCAACCGCCCTCATCGGTAAGCTTTTCCTAGATCGAAATGATGCTCTCGATTTCGGCATGGGCTTCTGGGGCTACGGCAGGTGCTACGGCCCGGGCGGTCCCTATGCCTGCAACACCGGCAACCAATACTTCAGCGTTCACTTCGACTACCTGTACGAAGAGCCCATCATCGATACGACCGTCAGACTCGACTGGCACGTAGGGGCCGGGGGCCGCATGGCTTTCGGTGGCTACTACTACTACAACAATGAGCGACGCGACGTGGCCCTCTTTGCCCGGGTGCCCGTCGGACTCGACCTCAGTTTCCGACGACCGCGTTGGCTGGAAACCTACCTGGAAATCGCCCCGGGCTTGTGGATTTTTCCACCCCTGGCCTTCGATATCGATGTCGGCCTGGGCGTCCGAGCCTATTTCTAGGAACGGTCGAAGCGGGCCTCGACTAGAGAGCCCCCAGATTTGGCACTACTGCGGGTCGGATTCTGGAGTCGAGGATCCGTACAATTCATCGCTGATGATGACATTGCCCGAGACCGGTGCCGGTACACCGTCCGTGAGGACGGTCTCCTCACCGCTAGCCGAGTCGGCGGGATCTTCCGGCGCGGTTGCCACCGGCACCTCCGCCGCCACGGTGCCCGAAGCGACCGAGGGCGCGGGTTGCGGAACGCCGGCAGCGCGGGACTTCCATCGTGCGATTGCAAACTCGAAATCGGCGTACGAGATCATGACTCAGCCAGGGTACCGGTTTCTACGCGGTTAGTGAATAAGTTTCCGGTACTTGATACGATGGGGTTGGGCGGCTTCGGCGCCTAGGCGGCGGCGGCGGTCGGCCTCGTAGTCCTGGTAGTTGCCCTCAAACCAGACCACCTGGCTGTCGCCCTCGAAGGCGAGCATGTGGGTGGCGATGCGGTCGAGGAACCAGCGGTCGTGGCTGATGACCACGGCGCAACCGGGGAACGACAGCAACGAATCCTCCAGGGCGCGCAAGGTGTCGACGTCGAGATCGTTGGTCGGCTCGTCGAGCAGAAGGACGTTGCCAGCGCTACGCAGGAGCTTGGCCAAGTGAACGCGGTTGCGCTCGCCGCCAGATAGATCCTTGAGTCGCTTCTGCTGATCCGGTCCGCGGAAGCCAAAACCCGAAACGTAGGCACGCACGTTGATGGTGCGCTTGCCAATCTCGAAGAACTCCGCGCCCTGCGCGATTTCCTGGAATACGCTGTTGTCGCCTTGCAAGGAGTCGCGCGACTGATCGACGTACGCCAGCTTGACCGACTCGCCGATGCGCAGAACGCCGCTGTCGGGCTTTTCCTGTCCGACGATCATGCGAAAGAGCGTGGTCTTGCCCGCGCCATTGGCGCCGATCACACCCACGATGCCACCGCGAGGCAGATTGAAGGTCAGGTTCTCGATGAGTTCGCGATCACCGTAGCCCTTGCACAGGTTCTCGGCCTTGACCACCAAGTCGCCGAGGCGCGGTCCGGGCGGAATGCTAATCTCGACGGTTTCCTCGCGCTTCTGCGATTCCTCGGCCAGCAACTCCTCGTAGGCGGCCAGACGCGCCTTGGACTTGGCCTGGCGGGCGCGCGGCGAGGCACGCACCCATTCGAGCTCGCGGGCCAGCGTGCGCTGGCGCGCGGACTCGGTCTTCTCTTCGCCGGCAAGCCGCCTGCGTTTCTGGTCGAGCCACGACGAGTAGTTGCCCTGCCAGGGAATGCCTTCGCCGCGGTCGAGTTCGAGGATCCAGCCCGCCACATTGTCGAGGAAGTAGCGGTCGTGGGTGATGGCCACGATGGTGCCAGGGTACTCCTGCAAATGGTGTTCGAGCCAGGCCACGCTTTCGGCGTCGAGATGATTGGTGGGCTCGTCGAGCAAAAGCAGATCCGGACGTTGAAGCAGAATCTTGCACAAAGCCACGCGGCGGCGCTCGCCACCTGACAGCTTGGTCACGTCGGCATCGCCTGGCGGCAGGCGCAAGGCGTCCATGGCGATTTCCAGCGTGCGGTCGAGATCCCAGCCCTTGGCCGCCTCGATGGCATCCTGAAGCTTGGCCTGTTCCTCCAGCAGTTTGTCCATCTCCTCCGGAGTGATGTCCTCGCCCAGGCGCAGGTTGACTTCGTCGAAGCGGGTGAGCAGCTTCTTGGTGCCCGCCACGGCCTCCTCGACGTTGCCAATCACGTCCTTGCTCGCATCGAGCTGCGGCTCCTGCGGCAAAAATCCGACGGTGATGCCGTCGGCTGGCCGTGCCTCGCCGAAGAAGTCCTTGTCCACGCCGGCCATGATGCGCAGAAGCGTCGACTTGCCCGCGCCGTTGCCGCCGATCACGCCGATCTTGGCGCCAGGAAAGAACGATAGATAGATACCCTTCAGAACCTCCTTGTTCGGTGGGTGAACGCGGCGGAGATCCTGCATCGTGAAGATATACTGATGAGCCATCGGGCGCGCAGTCTACCCGATGATCCGAGTTCGTCACGTCTCGCTTTGGGACGTGCGATCGAACCTGTCAGAAGCGACCTACTGGCCTTCTTTCTTGGCCTCTTTCTTGTCCTCTTTCTTGTCCTCTTTCTCGGCCTCTGCCTTGGCCTCTGCCTTGATGTCTTTCTTGGCCTCTGCCTTGGCGTCTTTCTTGGCCTCTTTCTTGTCCTTGGCTTTCTTGGCCTTTTCCTTGGGCGGCGGTGCAGTCTCCTCATCCGCCGCACCGCCGCTCTCACTTTCGGCATCGTCAGCCGCGCGCTCTTCGGCCTTGAGCTTGGCGGCGGCTTCCTCGCGCCGTTTCCGGTCGGCATCCTCCGCCTTCTTGGTCTCGGCCTGGATTTCCTTGTCGATTTCCTTCTGCCGCTTTTCCTCGCAGCCTTTGGGCTCGCACTCCCCAGGACAGCCGCACTTGCTCGGTCGGCCGCAGACGCACGACCCATCCAATTTCTGGTAGCACCCGCATGCGTTGGTTTTGTGTTCCTCGGCACGCACCGTCGCCGAAGCGCCAAGCATCAACGTTAGCGCTGCTCCAGCCACCACCGCCATCCACATTTTTCTTGAATTATTTTGCATTGATTTCCATTCCCTCATGCCCCGAACAGTATCCGTGAATTTTGCCCGGTTCAACAGCACAAAATCAGGAACATCAGAAGCGTTCTCAGAATCCCAGGTCGAGAAACGTCAACGCATCGACCATCATGGCTTCTTGCTGGGAGCGATTGGCGATACGAACGCGTACCTCGTCATAGGCGCGAACTGGCAAGCTGAAGATCTGAGGCGTGAGGATCGTTGCGTTGACTGGAGCGATGGTGCGACCGATTTCAACCCACCGTTTCGCGTCTTGTGCCTCGATTACCACCGAAGCGCCCTTCGCGGGCCCCGCAAGCAAGACGCCGAAGCGACGGCCTGGCCAAGGCAAGGGACCCCAGGTCACCTCGCCGCACGCGCTCGTTCGGCACGGCGGAATGAACAAGAACGACCAGCCTTGCCCGCCGAACGACGGCGTAGGCGGACGAGATACGAGCCACGTACGACTGATCTTGTCGAAGTGAAGCGAGGGATCCGACGCGTTTTCAAAGCCCTGCCGAAGCACGCGCAGCGGGGTGTTCGAGTTGTCCGAACAAGACAGCGTGGGCATGAGAGAAGGACGCAGTCCCAGGGCAGCCACCGTATCGCAAAGCAGATCCTGAACCTCGGGCCTTTCCGCAAGACCTCGGCTCAAAGCCGTCAAGAGAAGTCTATCGTACTGCCGGGCCAGAAAGAGCGCTCCCAGGCCGGCGCGGGCGCGATCGAGTGACAGCGGGCTGGGGCCAAGCTCGCTGGCGGCCCAGGCCAGCGCGACCTCGTCGAGATAGGTGTGCCGCGCCCTTTCCCGCTCGATGCGCACGCGTTGCGACGTCGAAGTGGGCAAGCCCAAGGCGGGGGAAACGCGATAGGCATCGTAGCGATCGTCGGGAAGCGCCAGCGTGGACGCCTTGTCCACAAGCAGACCGCGCACACGTTCGCGCTCGCCCCGGGAAAACCCGCCGCCACAAAGCTGGGCCAGCAGCGCCACCCCACGGGCACGGGCACTCGCATGCGCACGCGGATCCAGGTAGGCGTCCACATCGCATGGGGCAGACGGCAGTCCCGCCGAGCGAAAAAGCGGCAGCCGGGTTAGTGCCGCCACGCTGGCAGGCACGCCCTCGACGCTTGGCCAGTTTGTCAGGCGAATGTCCGTCGACTCAATTTGAACCGGCAAGGCGCTTGTGGGCAATTCGAGTTTGCCAAGCAAGACCGATCCCACGGGCCCACGCTCGACATCATGACCCATGTGCCACTGTACTTGCCAATCGTGCTGGCTGGCATCTTTCACCTTCACCGCCGGTGGTGCCCCTGGGCTTGCTTGCAAGGCATGGACGAACAGTACTTGCAGGTTCTTGCCGGTCGCGATGGCGGAAAAACCGAGTACTTGAATGGAACCTAGGCTCGCTTGCGCGCACAGGACAGGTGCTGCTGGCGTATCGACCAGATCGGAACGAATCGCGGTCAACCAGACAACCCCCAATTGATCCATGAACGTCGGTCCCATGACACGGTAGTCGATTGGGAACGGAGAGAACGAGTGCACGGGTCTGGCTCCAAACCAGCCGCCGTGGATGTGGATGGTGTCGGGACGGCGTTCCTGGAACAAATAGTCGACAATCTCCGTCGGCCTCCGGGTCCACGAATAGCCAAAGACGTTGTCTGCTAGGCCGCCCATGTCGAGGACATCGATACCGGGCGGGTAAGACATGCCACCGACATCGACATCGCCAATGAGCAACGGCCTGCCCAAATCGAGCCGATCCCCAAGGCGGTGGTATTGGTCTGCGACATTCGCGATTCGTCTCATATCGACGTCGTGCTCCTCGGAGCACACCTTCAAGCGGCTCACCCGATCCGCCCAACCGGTCATGGCGAGGGGCAGAATCGCGAAACCCAGTAGAATCGCGCGCGGGCCAGACATCAAACGAACCAGCCTGATCCCGCCCGCGCGCATGGAGAACAGCGCCATCAATCCAAGCAAACACAATGCCCAGAACGGCCCTTGCATGAATTGCATGAATCGCCAATGGCGCATCCAATCGCCACCACTCAGCACGGCAAAGCAATTGACAAATATCCCTTGGGCGAGGGCCGCGGCAGCCGCGATCCGTGTTGTTCTGACGACAAGTGCAAAGAAAGGAAGCAAACAGAGAAAATAGGCTACACCGTTAGCTTGCCAGAATTGGCGCACGTAGCCTATGCCTATGTCGATCCGGGTGTCGACATTGATCTTGGCATAATAGGTATTGGCTACCCATTGCCGGAACAGGGCATATCGCACCAGCAACAGACACGCAAAGCCAAGACACAAGATCGCGGCCGGCCGCCAGCGCCGTCCCGGTTGAATCGCACGAAATGCGACGACTAAGCCGCCGTAGATCACTCCTTCAGGTCTAGTCAAGGCCAGCAGCAATGCCACGATGCCAAGCGCGGTATCTCTTCGTTGTCGCGCAGGCGAGGTGGCAAGAAGGGCAATCGACAGGATTTGCAGCCCGCAAAAAAGGCCGCCCTCCAGGCCCGCCACAATCCAGTGATTGAAGGCTGGCCAGAGAAATCCAAACGCGCACGGCACGGCGATGCACAAGCGCCCCCATGGGCCGAGGCGCCGCCACGCGATCAAGGCCATGGCCAGGACCGCCGCAACCACCGCCGCGAGGTTCAGAAACTTGCTGGCCTTGTCCAGATTGGCGCCGATCCAGGCAAAGGGAACCAGCAGAAGAACTTGCAAGGGATTGGAGAAACCCTCCACTGGGCTGGCATTTGCGGTCAGTCGAAAGCCGTCGCCATGAGCCAAGTTGTGTGCGTAGGCGTAGGAGATGGCCGCGTCGTCCACCGTGAATGAACCGAACTTCGTCGCCACGTGGTGGGCGTACAGCGCGAGAACCACCACGACCAACGCCGCGCCCACGAGGGAAGAGATGGATCGAATCACTGGCACGTGCATCCGATCTAGATCACCTCCTGGGGACGAATGTCGGCAGGCCCATCAGGCGATGGCCGAGCGCGACGGCCGGCGCGCCAGACTTCCAGCAAGAAGAGCACAAGCATGACGGCACTCACCGTAGGGAGAAAGAGGGCCAGAAACCAGCACAGGAGGGGGAACGTTCCGCGATATTCCGTGAACCACCAGTCGACTCGAGCCCGTGAATAGGATTCCTGAATGTTGATTTGAAGATTCGTGTATCGGCGCCAAGGAGCGTCCTTTTCCGCGCGAACCCAGTCGTGTTTGTAGGGGAGATGGGTCAGCAGCCAATAGTTCCCGACGATGTGCTGGAATGGGGGAAGCCACTGCAATTGCGAGATGGTTTCGAAACAAACCGGGCACGGAAATGCTTGTGTGCTGCTGCCGTCGCCTTGGTTATTGGGAGTCCCCAACCAAAAACGTGTTGCTTCGGTTTCAATGCGAATGAAGTGGTCCCAATAGATCGCATTTCCAAGATAGGTCACAAAGACGCCCCCAAAAAGGACCCCGGCAAGCGCGGTCATGCCTAGCCAACGTTTGATCCGGTGCGCCTGCTGTAGGCAGGCCTGGACGATGAACCCGGCCGGAACCAGGAGCACACCGAGAGCAAAGGTCATGTACCGCGGCCCCCAGGCATAGTCGCCCGCCCACGAAATCATCTGGGCGTGAACGTAGAGCCCTGGGAGTATCGTCAGTACCATGGCCAGAACGACGTGGCGAAAGTCCTTCGCGAGGCGGTGGAACCCCAGCACCGCCACCAACAAGGGCGGGCTGTAGAGGAAGATGGACTTCCCTGGCGACAGAAGCATTCCCCAAAGGCCCACCAGCGGATGCTCATGAACGCCGGGCCCGGTCTCGATGCCTGAACTGGAGATGGCCACCCCGTAGCCCGTGAAGGTGAAGCTGCCCCAGCGATGATAGTTGTACCAAAGATACATGGCCGCCAGCGGGGCGGCCGCCGCGCTCGACACCAAGGCCACCAGCAGCAGCGCTCGCCAGTTCCGCCGCAATTCCCAAAGCAAGAACAGCCCTGCCCCAAGCCCTGAAACCAAGAAGACCGGCTTGGCGTTCACCAGCAGACCGGCCCATACCCCAAGCCAGACCGCGTGCCGCCAGGTTGGGCGGTCGCGCACATCGAGGAGCTTGGAGAAGAAACCCGTGAAGCAACACATCTGGAGCGTCTCGGAATAGGGATAGCGCGAGTAGACCCAGACCGATGAGGCGAAGGCGAGCGCCAGGGTGGTCAAGGCAGCGGGTAGCACCTGCACGCCCAAACGTGTGCACAAGCCGAAGAAGAGCAGACACGCCAAGGTGCCGAGCACCGTCGACGCCAGATGGCAGGTCAGACGCCAGGAGATTTGCCAATAGGCGGGGAAGCTCTTGGAGATCTGGCGTTGCAGGGCAGCCCCTGGAACATGGATCAGGCTCTGGAGCAAGGGCGCCACGCCGTAGATGTGGCCATCCTTTCCGTTGGGCAGATTCATCGGCCAACGGGTCGTGGCATGAAAGTTGTGCTTGTAAGCGATGTTATCCGCCACTTCCCAAACCGGCGTGGCATCCCCCCATGGGCGTGAACCACTGGTGGAAAAGAGATACATAAAGAAGATGGCGCCGAACAGCCACGCGTAGCCGAACCTAGAAAGAACTGGACCGGGTTCCATGAGCGCCGGGATGATACTCGTGACCCGCGGCGAGAAGAAGTGTTGATCCAGATTTGGGTGTGAGCCCGACCTCACCACGCGGTCTGCGCGAGTCGATCAAAGGCCGCCGGGCGCCCCTATCTCTGCATGTGCTATTTTCCCGTGCCGTGGAAAAACCGGTTGTCATCGTCAACCCGCGCTCGGGCGGCGGGCTCAACGAAAAACGCTGGGCCGGCGTGGTCAGCGCCATCTCCGACGGGCTGGGCGCCTTCGACACGCGCTTCACCGAGGCTCCTGGACACGCGCGCACCCTTGCCCACGAGGAAGCCAAGAAGGGCCGACGATTGATCGTGGCCCTGGGCGGTGACGGCACGATTTCCGAAGTGGCCGATGGCCTGGTCGCGGCCGGGTGCGACGCCGAGATGGGCATCATCCCGCGCGGCACCGGTGGCGATTTTCGCCGCAGCCTCGGCATCGAGAACGAGCTGTTCGCCGCGGCAGAGCACGTGCGCAAGAGCAAGGCGCGCAAGGTCGACGTGGGCCGGGTCACCTTCGTGACCCACGACGGCACCGAGACGTCCCGCCATTTCGTGAACGTGACCTCGGTGGGTTTTTCCAGCGTGGTCGCCAAGCGGGCCAATGAAGGTTCCAAACGGCTGGGCGGGCGGATTTCGTTCCTCGCCGCCGTGGTGAACTCGCTCCTGACCTACGACAACGCCGAGGTCGTGGTCTCGCTCGATGATGGCGAGGCGCGCCGCATGACCCTGCTGCTCGCGGCCGTGGGCAACGGCAGGTTCTTTGGCGGGGGCATGAAGATTTGTCCCGAGGCCGTCCTCGACGACAGCTACTTCGATTTCGTCACCGTCGGCGATTTGGGTCGCCTCGAAGTCCTGGCCAAGATCCATCGCATCTATTCGGGCAACCACCTGTCCATGAAAGAGGTGAGCTCCGTGCGCTGCCGTCGCCTGCAACTCGCCCCGGTTGACCCAAAGGCTGAGATACCCTTGGAAATCGATGGGGAAACCCCGGGACGCCTTCCCGCCCGGTTCGAGATTCTGGAAGGCGCACTGCGTCTTCGCGGATAACCGCACCGCGCTGCTCCGATATCCATCCATACCCATGCCATCCCCTTGAAGGTCGCACGAGCTTGGTGCTACGGTGGCCCGGCCGTCCAGCTGGATGGCTACCTAGCTATATGCAAATCCACCTCGCGAAGTCCGACATTACTGAGATGGCTGTCGATGCCGTGGTTGCCCCCGCGAATTCGCTGGGCATCATGGGTGGTGGTGTGGCCGCGGCCCTGTCGCGCAAAGGCGGACCCACCATCCAGCGCGAGGCCATGTCCCTGGCCCCTATCGCCGTCGGCGCGGCCGTGGTGACCAACGCGGGCACGCTTTGGGCGAAGAACATCATTCACGCCCCGACCATGGAAGAGCCCGGCCTCAAGGTCTCCGTCGAGTGCGTTCGCCGGGCCATGCGCGCCGCCCTACTCGCCGCCAGCCAACGCGGCTTCGACGTCATTGCCGTTCCAGGCCTGGGCACGGGCCTGGGCGGTGCCGATCCCTCGGAGGCCGCCCGCGCCATGGTCAACGAGCTGCGCGCGCACAAGCAGCCGCACCCGTCCACGGTGTGGCTGGTCGATGTAAACGAGGAAATCCTCGCCCATCTGGAAGAGGCGCTGCAGACGACCACGCCGTAGTTCCCCGTCCCAAAGAGATCCAACCCCGAAGGAGGTTTGCGTGAAGATCCTTGTACCTTGTAAGCGTGTTCCCAATCCCGAGCTGAAATTGAAGATTGCCGGCGGCGCCGTCGAATTGACCGACACCACCTGGCAAGTCAATCCGTTCGATGAGTACGCAGTGGAAACTGCGCTGCGCCTGACCGAGAAGAGCAAGGGCGGCGAGCGCTCGGGCGAAGTGGTCGTGGTCAGCATCGGCCCCAAGGAGACGTCGACCCAGCTCAAGCAACTGCTGGCCATGGGCGCGGATCGCGCCATCCTGATTGCCGGCGACGACGCGGCCCTGGACGCGGATTTGGTGGCGCGAACCTTGAAGGCTGTTGTGGAAGCCGAAAAGCCGGACCTAGTGGTCATGGGCAAGCAGGCCGTAGACGGCGACGACAACCAAGTCGGGCAAATCTTGGCCGGCTACCTGGGCTGGCCGCAAGCCACCTTCCTTTCCACCATCGTCCTGGCCGCCGACGGCAAGTCGGCAACAGTTTCACGTGAAGTAGACACCGGCGTGGAAGAGCGCCGCGTGCGCCTGCCCGCCGTGGCCACCGTCGATTTGCGCATCATCGGCAAGAAAGCCGTGCGCAACGAAGCGCTGTCGGGTCCCGAGGTCGAATGGGAAGACACCCAGCGCCTGGCCTCGCTCAAGGGCATCATGGCCGCGAAGAAGAAGGAATTGAAGGAAATCAGCGCCGAGTCGCTCGGTGTCGCCGGAGGGATCTTGGTCAAGACCCTGCGCCACGAGAATCCGCCCAGCCGCAAGGCCGGCATCAAGGTGGCCTCGGTCGAGGAATTGGTTTCCAAGCTGCACACTGAAGCGAAGGTGATCTGATGTCCGCGACAATCGTTCTTCTCGAAACCACATCCACCAACCTGCGCTCGTCGTCGCTGCCCGCGGTGACCGCCGGCCGCGCGCTGGCCGGCCATCACGGTGGACCGGTCATCGGCGTGGCCATCGGCGCCGGCATCGCGGCAGCCGCCGCGGACGCGGCTCGTTTCGTCGACAAGGTGCTGTGCTTCGACAATCCTGCGCTCTCTGCCGTCCTGGCCGAAACCTGGGCGCCACTGCTCGCAGCCGCGGTCAAGGAAACCGGCGCAACCGCGTTGGTTGCCTCGGCGACCTCGACGGGCAAGGACGTTCTGCCCCGCGCCGCGGTCTTGCTAGGCGCGGGCATGGCCAGCGACGTGGTGGCCGTGCTTGGCGCGAAATCCTTCCGCCGCCCAACCTATGCCGGCAACGCCCTGACCGAGGTCGAGGTGACGACGGCCGTTGCCGTGTGCACCGCACGCCAGACCGAGTTCGCCCCGGCGGCGCCTGCCGCAAGCCCCGGCACCGTCGAGAACAAGGCAGTCGGTGCGGTCGATGCTTTGGGCAGCGAATTCGTGGCCCTGCACGCCACCAAGAGCGTGCGCCCCGATCTCACCGAAGCCAAGGTCGTCGTGTCCGGCGGCCGCGGCATGAAAGAAGCTGCCAACTTCAAGATCCTGGAAGAGCTGACCGACCTGCTCGGCGGCGCGCTCGGCGCCAGCCGCGCGGCCTGCGACGCCGGCATGGTGCCCAACGACCTGCAAGTCGGCCAAACCGGCAAAGTCGTGGCGCCAGAACTCTATTTCGCCGTCGCGCTCTCGGGCGCCATCCAGCACCTGGCCGGCATGAAGAGCTCGAAGGTCATCGTGGCCATCAACAAAGACGCCGAGGCGCCCATTTTCCAGGTCGCCGACTATGGGTTGGTGGCAACGTGGGAATCTACGCTGCCGTCGCTCATCGCCGAAATCAAGAAGGTCAAGGCGGCGCAGTAGCCATTCGAGAGAGCGGCGGCCCGCGTTCGCCCGCGGCCGAAACTGGGCATTTGGGAGAGCGGCGCTCGGCCAGCTCGGCCGGCGAGACTGGACTCACGACGATGCGATCATCCGGCGGACAGGGACTTCAGGATTTTGATCGCCAGGGGCTCTTTGATCTCAGGATGCCTCGGCACAGATCGAGGACGCCGGTGCGCGGGTTGGTCCACAGGGAATGCGAGCCGCCCTCGCGCTTCAGAATGCAGGCGGCAATGCGCAGCCGCTTCTCCAGTTCGCGCCGTTTCATCCGATGGCAACAACCGATTGGATGGCGTCGGCGGGCAAACCGCGTTTGATGTCTTCCAACCGATCCTGAAAGATGAGCTGAATTGCCTCGCTCAGGCTCACCTTGGCGGCCTCGACCGTTTCGCCCTGGCCGTTGGCGCCTGGAACCTCGGGGCAGATGGCCCAGAAGCCGCCTTCGGGCGCGGATTCGATGATGGCCGTGAACTCGCCTTTCATGATCTGAATGTGCGCCACCTCTGCCCACCAGTCAAACCCAGGAAGGGCGATGCCGCGACGGTTCTGCGATGGCGGAACTGGCCCGGGGAAGCAATTGTGTGCAAGACAGAGCGTGTCAACTGCCAGCTCGCCCAGCTTGGCAACAAGTTGCCGGTGCGAGGCTACGGGTGCCCGAAGACGAAACCGGTGCCGGCCGCGACCTGGTTCTAAGATCGCAATTTGCGATCTTAAAGCTTCGCTTTTGCCCGTTCATTGTGTCGCCTGCATACTGTGTGTATGAAACGTACGAATCTTGTGCTTGATGAGGAGGTGCTCGCGGAGGCGACGAGGCTCGGCGGGCAGAAAACGTATTCGGCGACGGTCAACGCCGCCCTCCACGATTTCGTCAGACGATTCCGCGCGCATCAGATTCTCTCGCTGCGGGGAACGGGAGCCTGGCAGGGCAACCTTTCCCACATGCGCGGTGACGTGTCGGCTCCCGCGAGGCCAGGCCGGCGGGGTGCGCGTCCGTGATCCTCGTCGACACTTCGGTTTGGGTCGAGGTGTTCAGCAAACAGCGCCCGCTCGATCTCGAATCGCTCGTTCCATTCGACGAGGTGGTGGTCTGTCTTCCGGTCGTTCAGGAGATCCTGCAAGGAATCGGGGACGAGGCGCGCTATCGCGTGGCCCGGAACGCCCTACTGTCCATGCCCATCATCGAATCCCCGATGGGGCACGACCTGTTCGTGGAGGCGGCTCAACTCTTCCGCACAGCGCGCCGAGCGGGTCTGACCGTCCGTTCGAGCGTTGATTGCCTCATTGCCGCGTGCGCCATCCGGCACCACATGACCGTTTTGCACAATGACCGCGATTTCACCGCCCTTGCGACAGTTTCCGCTCTCAAGACCAAACAGCCGAGCCGCTCGTCCGTGTCATGAAGCCACGCTGCTCGACCCTCACCAATAGGTAGTCGCATCCGTTGGGTCGAAGTGTCTCGAAGAGCGCCCGCTCAACCTCGAATCGCTCGCCGTCGATCAGGTGGTGGTCTGTCTTGCTACGATCCCGAGGGGTACACGATCTGAATGCCGTTGACCGGCGCGCGCAGGATTGGCGTTGGTGTGGCCGTCGACGAGAGCGGGGTTGCGGTCAACGTGAAGGTGGTTCCGGTCAGGTTCTGGAACAGGACATAGGTACCTGCACCCGTGCCACCCACGGCGGGCGCCGGCGAATGTCCGGGGAAGGTCGTGGCGGAATGTCCTGTCTGGCTCACGGATTTTGTCGTCAATTGGGTCGCGTCCTGGATTGCATATTGGTAGGTCCGCGTCGTCGCATCGATATAGCCATAGCAATAGACATAAACGTCGTATCCCCCGCTCATCGAGCTGGGCAAGGTGGCCACGCCAACCGTCACTAAGGTAGTGTCCCTCGCCTCTAGGAAGCCACTCATCATATGTGCATCACCAGTCGTGTCGGTGAATAGATGGGCATACGTGCCTGGCGAGCTCCAGGTAACGGACGCGGAGGTTGTGTTGCCATCTGCTGCAACCAACGATGAAAGCGTGCCTGCGCTGCTCGCGACGCTGTTCCAATTGATGGCCGGCTTAAATCCCGCGGATTCGGTGGGGAGCAAGGTGGTTATTCCAGTTGGGGCGCCCGTGCGGCCTCCCACGAAGCGGACACTGATGATCATAGGCGTCGTCGAACCGCCCGCCCCGCCGGTTGCAACTAGACCGCCGGTTGCAACTAGACCGCCGGTTGCAACTAGACCGCCGGTTGCAGCTAGACCACCGGTTGCAACCAGACCGCCGGTTGCAACTAGACCGCCGGTTGTAACTAGACCGCCGGTTGCAACTAGACCGCCGGTTGCAACTAGACCGCCGGTTGCAGTCGTTCCACCCGTTGCTTTCGTCCCGCCAGCTGCGAGCGTCCCACCTGTTGCCTTCGTCCCACCAGTTGCGATTGTCCCGCCGGTTGCACGCGGCCCATCGATTGCGCTCGTTCCGCCGGTCGCGCTCTTCCCGCCCGTTCCGCTAGCCCCGCCGGCCCCAAGGTCGGGCGGCAGAGGGACATCGGTCCCTCCATCACCCGGCCCCGCGGCGTCCGCAATTGGGCCATCCGCCGCTTCCACCATAGCTGTCCCGGTGCTTCCGCCTGTCGTCGGCACTCCGCCCGCGCCGCCTATCGCTGTTCCACCCGTCGCCACGTCAACCGCCGAGCCACTGCCTCCCGAACCGCCGCTTCCACCATACGGGTCAACGATGGTTGATCCCCCGCCCCCGGCTGCCACGTCGATGGACACCTGGCCGCCCTGGTCGCTGCCACCGCTGCGCCCCTCCCAAGGCGGCGTGAGATTTACACAGGCCGCGAACAGAAGAGTTGCCGCAATCGCTGGCAGGACCGGAGTGAAAAAACGAGCCAAGTGCACTCTTCATTGTAACTGAACTGCGGTGCGCCGGATACCTTGTTTTCGGCCTGACGTCGATGCCGAGGGCAATGTCGGGTGAAGTGCGGAAAGGTTTTCCCCGCCACCCATCACCTTGTCCGTCACGGCGGCCTTGGTCGTTGTATGATTCGCCCAATGAGCCGACTGATGGCGGCCGATCAGGTCAAGAGCGTGGCCGAGTCCATTGACCGGCTGGAGCGCAATGTTGCGCGCGTGATCCGCGGCAAGCCCGAGGCCATCCGGAACTGCGTGCTCGCGCTTCTGGCCCGCGGCCACCTGCTGGTCGAGGACGTGCCCGGTGTAGGCAAGACCACGCTGGCGCGCGCCCTGGCCGCGTCCATCGGCGGCACCTTCCACCGCATCCAGTTCACCAGCGATCTGCTTCCCTCGGACATCATCGGGGTTTCGGTCCTGGCCAGCGCCACGGGCAAGTTCGAATTCAAGCCCGGGCCACTCTTCGCCAACGTCGTGCTGGCCGACGAGATCAATCGCACCACGCCGCGCACGCAAAGCGCGCTGCTGGAAGCGATGAACGACAACCAGGTCACCGTCGACGGCATCGGCCACCCGCTCGATCAACCATTCCTCGTGGTGGCCACGCAGAATCCCGAGGAGCACTACGGCACCTATCCCTTGCCCGAGTCGCAGATGGATCGCTTCGCCCTGCGCATCCGGCTTGATTACCCGTCGGCCGAAGTCGAACAGGCGCTGCTGCTCGAAGCGCCGGCTCTGACCGAGGAGGCCCTGGCCAAGATTCAGCCGGTGGTGTCCTTGGGCGAAATCGTCTCGCTGCAAGAGGCCGCCGCACGCGTGCATCTTTCCCCTGAGCTGGCCGGCTACATCGTCGAGGTCGCGCGCGAAACCCGGCGCTCGCCCTTCCTCGCGCTCGGCATCTCGCCGCGTGGCGAGCTGGCCTGGCGCAACGTGTCCCGGGCCGCGGCCTTGGCCGCCGGACGCAGCTATGTGCTGCCCGATGATCTCAAAATGCTGGCCCTGCCGGCTCTGGCCCACCGCTTGGTCTTGGCCAATCAACTCGATTCCACCGGCCGCGCGCGCGACGAGGCCGAGCGCATCGTCACCGAGGTGCTGGGCCGCGTGCCGGTCCCAGGATAGGCGAGGAGATCGGTGAGGCCGATAACAGGCCTGCGTGCGCGTCTTAAACGCTGGTTCCGACCGCCGCGCAAGTTCAGGCTGACCCGCGAGGGCAAGTGGTTCATCGGCGCCACCCTGGTGCTCGGGTTTGCCGCGGTCAACGGCGGCATTAATCTGCTTTTCCTAGTGTTCGGCATGTTGCTGTGTCTGCTCGTTGCCAACGGCGTGCTGGCCGAGGCGTCCATGCGCCGTCTTGAACCGCACCGGCAGTTGCCCCACGCCATCTATGCTGGCAGTCCATTCCTCATGGGTATCGCCGTGCGCAACCGCAAGAGCCGCATCGCCACCTTCTCTCTCGAAGTCGAGGATCTCTCCGCCGACAGAAGCCCCGTCGATCGGCGCTGCTTCTTCCTCAAGATTCCGGCCCATCGCCGGCAAGAAACCTCCTACCGGCGGACGCTGGCCCGTCGAGGAATCCACCGTCTGACGGGCCTGCGCCTGTCCACGCGCTTTCCCTTCGGGCTGCTGCGACGGTCGATTGACATGGATGCGCCGGCCGACCTGCTGGTGTATCCCGCGCTGATTCCAGTGTCCGACCTAGTCCTGCGCACCGGGCTTTCGCAATTGGGCGAGAAGCAAGCCGCGGCCCGGGCGCGCAGCGGTGAGTTCCACGGCCTGCGCGAGCTGCGCCCGGGCGACGACCCCAGCAGCATCCACTGGCGCACCTCCGCGCGCCGCGGCCGGCCCTTCGTGCGCGAGTTCGAGGAAGAGGCCGGGCGCACGGTGGTCATCGTGCTCGAAACCGCGATTGAAGCCGACGCTGTAGATGCGTTCGAGACCGCCGTTTCCTACGCGGCGTCGCTGGCGCTGGTGCTGATCCGGCGTGGGCTGCGCGTGGGGCTGGTGGCCGGGGCGTTCGGCATCGCGCCCGAGACCGGCGGATCCCAGGGCGGGCAAATTCTGCGTGCGCTGGCCCTGGTCGAACCGGCCGCCAACAGCCAAAACGTAGGCGAACGCCCAGCCTGGGCCGGGCACGGCGCAACCACCTTGACGGTCACTGCGGCACCAGGAAAGCCCCGCATCGAGGTGGGCTCGGGCATGGCCTTGCGGAGGTTGGCGTGAGATTCCGCCTGGTCCACAAGCTGGCAACCTACTTGCTGGCCGCCACCGCGACCTTCACGCTCGCCACGTCGGGCGTCGTACCTACCTTCACGCTGGTCGTTGTGGTCCTTTTCTCTGCACTTTCCTGGTACGCGGATCCGGAAACGCGACTCGGCCACCTCGTCGGCCGCGCGACGGTCTTGTTCAACGTGATCACCTTGATCCTCCTCGCGGGCGCCGTCTTTCAAGTCGCGCGCAGTTTTCCCGAGATCGACCTTTTGCCCTTCCTCGACTTCGTGCTCTTCCTGCTCGTGCTCAAGCTCTTCCAGCGCCGCGGCAACCGCGACTACCTGCAAGTCTACATTCTATCGTTCCTGGTCATGCTGGCCGCCGCTTGGTTGGCCACCAGCGTGGTCTTCATCGTGGGTTTCGGCTTCTACGTCTTGCTTGCCACCTGGACCTTGGTGCTCTTCCACCTGCGCCGCGAGATCGAGGAGAACTACATCGTCCGCCACGCCAGCGAATCCAAGGCCGAGCAGGTCACGGCCACCCGCGTGCTCAACTCGCGCCGGGTGGTCGGCCCGGCCTTCTTGGCCACCACCGGCGGAGTCGCGCTGCTGGTGTTCCTGGGATCGTCGGTGGTCTTTGCCATGGTGCCGCGCGTGGGCCTGGGCTTCATCCTGGGCGGAGTGCGCCGTCCCGTCGGCATCGCTGGGTTCACCGACGAGGTCAAGCTGGGCATGCACGGGGTGATCTCCACCGACAACCAGACCGTCGTTCTGCGTTCGCAGGTTCCGTCCATCGCCGCCATCGCGAACGACGATGACCGCGGCCGGGTCATCTCGTCGCTCTATTGGCGCGGCACCGTCTACGACACCTACGACAAGGGGCAGTGGCTGCGTTCGCGCGAGGACAAGACGCGCACCCAGCTTTCTACATCCCAGTCGCCCGTGGATCTCAGCCGGGCCTACCTTGTCGCCGACCCCTTCGAAATCAATCCACCGCACGGCCGCAAAGCCGCCATGAACGGAGCCATCGAACAGGACATCGAGATCGTCGCGCTTTCGCATCCCGTGGCCTTCGCGCTCGACCGTCCAGTGCTGTTCGAGATTCCTCCGCCACCCGCTGGCGCATTCACCGCGGTTGACTTGGAAGCGCGCTGGTCCGACGAGGTGTCGCTGCGAATGTTCCGAGTGAATCCGGTCAATCCCTACGACCGCCGCCAGGCCATGACCGAGTTTCTCGGTGCCCACTACCGCGTCTACTCGCGCGAGACCGACCGCGCGCGCGCCGGACGCGCCAGCTTGGCCGAGGAGCAGCTGGCGCCGGGGACATTCGACAACTATTTGCGGGTTCCCGCGTCGCTGACAGCGCGACTTTCCGGTCTGACTGGGGAAATCATGGCGGGACAGCGAACACCAGCGGCCAAGGTGCAGGCCGTGGTGGGCTGGCTGCGGCGGACGCACAGCTACACGACGAATTTGAAACGAGACGAGCGCATCGAGGATCCGCTGGAAGATTTCCTCTTCGCCGAGAAGGACGGCCACTGCGAATACTTCGCCTCGGCCGCCGCCATCCTTTTGCGCGCGGGCGGCGTTCCCACGCGCTATGTGAACGGGTTCCTCGGCGGGGAATGGAACGATCTTCGCCAGGCCATCACGGTCAGGGAAAACCGCGCCCACTCGTGGATCGAAGCCTACCTCGGCCGCGAGGGCTGGGTGCGCGTCGACGCCACGCCCCCGCTTGGCCGCGATTCGCGCATGGGCAAGCTTCGCCAGCTTGTCGATGCGGCCGAGTTGTTCTGGGGCCGCTGGGTTGTAGAGTACAACGCAAGCCAACAGATCCTGCTCGCCCAAAAACTCGGCCAGAAACTCGGCTTCTCCGGCCGCTCCTTCGCCAGCGGCAGGCACGTCAACGGACTTAGCCGGCGGCAGGCGCTGGTTTGCGCCGGCATCTTGGTGCTCGCCACCGTCATCATCAGTCAGCGCAAGCGCTTCATGCGCTGGCGTTGGCACCGGAAAAATGCCGACAGGGACCAGCGCGGCGAAGAGCCCATCGCCCGCGTGTACCGCGCCACCGTCAGGCGCCTGGCCGCCGCTGGCATTCCGCGCCGGCCGTGGGAAACCCCGCACGAATACCTCGCCCGGCTCGAAAGTTCCAACCTCGAAGGCGGTGCCGTTTTCGCGCGCCTGACCGAACTCTACGAATCGTCCACCTACGGCGACGCGGAGATCCCGCCCGAGGTCGTGGCGAGCATCCGCGGCGAATGCGGGGGAATCGACATTTCCCCCTGACGCTGGTTCGATTGACAAGGGCTGCTAGGATGGCAAGGTGCTTTGCCAACTTGGCGAGAGACGAAGGTTCCCCATGCCAGCCGATCAGAATCCCCCGAACCACAGCCACGAACGCGGCGATTTCCGCCACGATATCAGCGAGATAGAATCCAAGGCGAAACGGCACCCGCATTGCAGTATCGTGCGCTGGCACATGCGTTCAGTACCTCGCACTTCCAAATCCGCCCTCGCACTCTTCGTCGCGGCGTTCGCGCTTTTTGCCGCCAACCGCGCCTCGGGACAACTCGGCGGCACCGGCGGCACCGCCGTGGGCGGCGCTACGGGCACCTCGGCCCTGGCCGCATCGGATTTCACCGTGCTCTTCAAGGGCTACTTCAATGGGCAGTGGGTGCAGATGAACTCGACCACCCAGCAGTACTATTTCAACCAGGCTCGCTGTCTGTGTGACACCGACCCCAATGGCGAGTTCGAGGTCATTGTCCAACCAGGCTCTGGCGCTGGACAGAAGATTCTGACCCAGCTGGAAAGTAACCTAACGGGCGGACAGGGCGTCTCGTACCTATTCGCGGGCACCGCGGGCATCGACTGCCTCAATCCAAACTACGCTTACCAGGGCATGGCCGCCTTCTGCACGAATCTCCTCGCCCCGGGCAGCGGCTACCAAGGAACACAATTCTCGACCATGGCGGCCTTCGGAAACGTGCCTTACGTGACGAGTGGTCCGATTCCCGTTGCTTACCTTTTCAATTCCCTGAGCATTCCCAACACTTGCGGTTTCACTGGCACATGCGACTCGGCCGCCCGGTGCACTACGACGAATACGCAGACGAATCTCCAATTCTGGGTGCAGACCAACTCTGGCACCGGTCCCGACTTCGATCCCGGCCCATCGGCCGCCGTGAGCCTTGTGGGCTATGTTCCCGTAACACCCACCAATGTCGTGGCCAATCCCGGCAACGAGGCACTGAATGTGACTTGGGACTGGGGGGGCGTCAACATCGCCACCGACACAACCCTCGTCGGTGTGCAGATTTTCTGTCAGCGGGGTGCCGACAATAAGGTCTTCCCAGGCTTCTATAGCGCGGCCTACCAGACTCCCGCAACTCTGTGCAAGAACAATGCTGCGGCCGTCGCCGCCGCCACCACTGCCGGCAGTCCATTCTCCGGTCTCGATCCCAACTACCTGTGTTCGGGACTGATCCCCGCCACCTCGACCAGCCACCGCATCACTGGGCTGCAGAATGGAATTTGGTATGGTGTTGGAGTTGCCGCCGTGGACAGGTACGGCAATATCGGCGCTATCGCCAACGTCGCGTATGGCATGCCGATTCCGACTGTCGACTTCTATTCGGAATACAAGAAATTGGGCGGATCCGCCCAGGGCGGATTCTGCTCGCTCGGGAGCTGGCATTCCAGAAAGAGCGCAGCGCTCGGAATCTGCTTGGCTGGATTGGCTCTCATGCTCGTGGTTCGACGCCGGTCGAGACGGGGACCGCCCGGTATTGGGCCCACCGCCCTCGTGCTTGCGACGGGTACGCTTCTGGCCGGATCGGCGCACGCCCAGGCCGTGCACTACGACGATTCTCTCGTCGAGGACCGAGCCGACGAGGTGTGGAATGGCAGTCCGCGCGAATTCGCCATCGAGGCGCGCTTCGGGCTTTACCTGCCAGACGTTGACTCGGAATTCGGCGGCAAAGGCAACAAGCCCCAGGCCTTCATCTTCGGTAACAAACGGCGGCCTATGTGGCAGCTTGAATTCGACTGGGAATTCCTGCAGGAATTCGGCACTCTTGCCCTAGGCGGCGTCATCGGCTACTACAAGGAAAACGCTCAAGCCTGCACGCTGGCCAGCCTGCAGCAGGACCCGAACACCTGTGGCCGCTCGGGGGACAACACCGGCCTGCGCCTCATTCCACTGGCCGTGCTGCTTGTGTACCGCCTGGACGAAGCGGCCACGCGCTGGAAGATCCCGCTCGTGCCCTACGCGAAGGTCGGGCTCAACTACACCATCTGGACCATTACCAACGGAAACGGCGATGTCGCGTGGTCTGGCGACAAGAAGGGCCAAGGCGGCACCATGGGCTGGCAAGCGGCGGTGGGGCTTTCGCTGGAGCTCGATTTCCTGGATCCCGGCGCCTCGCGCGAATTCGACGCGGATTCGGGCGTGAATCATACCTACGCTTTCTTCGAACTCGACCACGTGGACGGCTCGGGCCTTTACCGCAAGGACGTCCTGCGCGTCGGTGACAACACCTGGTTCACCGGGTTGATGTTCGAGTTCTAGTGTCCGAAAAAACGCCCCCTCCCCTGCGCACGCTCAAGCTCGTCGTCGAGTACGACGGCACCGACTTCGCGGGCTGGCAGAGGCAGGACGGCCAGCGCACGGTCCAGGGCTGCTTGGAAGAAGCCCTGCGGGCCATGACCGGCCAAGCGATCATCGTGCGTGGCGCCGGGCGCACCGACGCTGGCGTGCACGCCGAGGGCCAGGTGGCCAGCGTCGAGGTCGCCTCGCGCATCCCCACGCTGGGCTTTCAGCGCGGGATCAACACGCTTGTGCCGCCTGAAATCGCGGTCCTGGAAGTGACCGACATGCCGGCCGGGTTCAATGCGCGCCACGACGCCCGCGGCAAGATCTACAGCTACCGCGTGTGGAATCATCCCGTGCGCTCGCCCCAGCACGCCCGGCGCGCGTGGCACGTCTACGATCCGCTCGATACGCACGGCATGCGCGAGGCAGCGGCGCGCCTCATCGGCGAACACGACTTCCGCTCGTTCCGCTCCTCCGACTGCGACCGCCTGAACACCGTGCGCATCATCCGCCGCTTCGACGTGCGGCGAGACGGCGCCTTGCTGTCGTTCGAGGTGGAAGGCACGGCATTTCTGCGCAACATGGTGCGCATCCTGGCCGGCACCTTGGTCGCCGTCGGCAAAGGCAAGATGACACCCGACCAGGTCGAGACCCTGCTCACCAGCGGCGACCGCACCCAAGCCGGCGTCACCGCGCCCGCGTGCGGGCTCTCCTTGGTGCGCGTGATCTACTAGGATTTTTTCACCGCAGAGAGCGCAGAGAGCACAGAGGTTGGGAAGAAAGGGTTCAGATCCCGGATCCGGAACCCCCTTCCTTTCCAACCTCCGTGCTCTCAGTGCCTCTGTGGTGAAGATCCCGTTCCCTCGCCTAGCATCGCCTCGACCACGCCGCGGACGCGCTCGCCGAGATTGGCCCGTTCCTCGTCGGAGAGCCCCTGGGTGGCGATGGGTTCGCCGATGATCACGGTCATCGTGCCACTTCGTAAAAGGAGACTCCCCCGCGGCATGAGCGCGCGTGTTCCCCGCAGGGCCACCGGCACGATGGGAACCCCGGCCTTCACCGCCAGGTGAAAGCCGCCCTTCTTGAACGACCCGAGCGTGCCGTCGCGGGTGCGCGTGCCCTCGGGAAAAAGCAGGACCGAATCGCCGTCGTGAATGCGTTGGCCCGCCACCTCGATGCTTCGCCGGGCGGCAACGCCGTTCTGACGATCGATGAAGATGAAGCGGCCGGCCCACATGACCCACCCGAAAAACGGGATGCGCGCGAGCTGCTTTTTCGCGATCAAGCGAATGCGGCGCGGAATCGCCACGAACACCGCCCAGATGTCGAGCGACGAGGCGTGGTTGGCCATGAACACGTAGGGCTGGTCGGGAACGAGGTGGGCGCGGTTTTCCACCACGATCTTCACGCCCGCGAAGGACATCACCCATCCCGACCAGGCGCGCGCCAGATCCAGGACGCGATCCCCGCTCTTGTCCCAAAGACGCATCGCCAATCCCACCAGACTGCCCAGGATGGTGGCCACGGCGATGAACAAAACAGTGAAAGCGGCTCTGAGGAAAGACACGGCGACATGCTATCCTCTCGCCGTGGATTTCCGGAAGACCTACTACGTACTTCCGAACCTTTTCACACTCTCGTCTGTCCTGTGTGGGTTCGCGTCGCTTGCGCTCAGTGCCTCTGGCCGCAGCGAGGAAAATCTCTATCTTGCGGCACTGGCCATCTGCTTCGGCCTGTTCTTCGACACCTTCGACGGCCGGGTTGCCCGGCTGACCAAGACGCAGACCGACCTCGGGCGCGATCTCGATTCGCTGGCCGACGTCATCACCTTCGGCGCCGCCCCGGCCCTGCTCGTGTACAAGTGGGGCCTGACCGACTTTGGCTTCACCGGCATTTTCGTCGCTGGCCTCTTCGTCTGCGCGGGCACCATGCGCCTGGCCCGATTCAACGTGCTCTCCCGGCGCGACGAGATCTCGGGCCACAAGAAGCCGAACAAGTTCACCTTGGGGTTGCCCATCCCGCCCGCGGCCAGCCTGCTTGTCTTCATGGTCATCGTCAGCCACAACAGTGGCGAGTACAAGCTGATCAGCGAGAGCTCCACCGCCGTGATCGTGCTGATTCTTTCCTTCTTGATGGTGTCGCGGGTGCGCTTTCGCTCGTTCAAAGAGCTGCGCCTGACCGTGAAGACCGTGGGCGTGGTCTTGCTCATCGGCGGCGCTTGCGCCACTTGGCTGATGGCCGGCTTCGCCAAGGCCTTCATCTTCTTGTTCCTGGTGCTGGCCTACATCGTCCTGGGCCTGGCCGAGGAAGTGCTGTTCTACCGCCGTCGGCGCGCGCAGGAGCGCAACGCCAAGCAGCCGCCGGTGCCCGAATTGCCCCCGGTTCCCGACGAAGAGGTGTTGCGCGAGCTGGGCGCCTTCGATGACGAGCCCCAGGACCAACCACCGACGACGGAAACGCAAGAATCGCAAGATTCAAACGACGCGACACCGACCGACCCGTTGGTCAATCCAGGCCGCTAGTTTTTGGCCACGACCGGTGGCAGCGACTTGAGAATCGCGACACGTTGCCGGATGGCTTCGAGGTACGCGACGCGATTGGCCGGTCCGGCTTCGCGCTGGACGGACAGCTTGTCGGGATCGATGTACTGGCCGTTCTTGACCACGCTGAAGTGCAGGTGCGGGCCCGTGGAAAGACCCGTCGTGCCCACGAACCCGATGACTTCCTTCTGCTGCACCTGCTTGCCAGGCTTGAGCCCCTTGGCGAAGCGCGACAGGTGGAAGTAGCGCGTCTGCAATCCATTCGCGTGCAAAAGCACGATGGTGTTGCCCGACCCCCGCATCATCTCGGCCTGCACCACTTTGCCGCTCGCCGGAGCCCACACCGGCGTTCCGATAGGCGCCGCGTAGTCCACGCCCAGGTGCGCCCTCAAGGTGTGCAGAATCGGGTGGAAGCGCTTGAGGTCGAATTTCGAGCTGATGCGCACGTAGCGCAAGGGCGTCTTGAGCATGCTCTTGGCGAGTGCCTGGGCCTTGTCGTCGTAGTAGCGACCGCGGCCCCGCTCGCCGCTCGGATTCCAGTAGAAGCCGCGGAAGGTTCCGGTCTTGCCGCTGTATTCGGCGGCCAGCAGCTTGCCGTACTTGTAGAACTGGCCGCCCAGATACTGTTTCTCGACAAGGACCTTCCAGTGATCCCCCGGATGCGTGTCGGTGTAGAAGTTGATGTCCCAGGCGAACATGTCGACGATCAGGCTCACCAGGGCGCCGGACTCGCCCGCCTTGGCAACCGATTCGTACAGCGACGACTCGACGGTGCCGTAAGCCTGCGCGGTCTTGAGCTCGACCGGCTTTTCCTGCTTCTTGGCCTGCCAGGTGCCGTCCTCGTGGCGCGTAACCTGGTAGCGAAGTACCGGCGAAGGCGCGTACTCGAAACTCTCCGGCGTACCCTCGTCGTCGCGCTCGACCTGGTACCTCTCGCCGGCCCGGATCAGTTTGGGATCGACCAGCTTGGCCAGCGCGGCGCTGACGTTGGCCGCCGAGCTGCCGAAGCCCTCGCGCACCAGCACCGTGCTGAGCGTGTCCGCCGGACCGATCTGCCCGAGCAGGGTGTTGTCGTCAAAGCCGATGCCCGGCGCGGCCGGCGCGCCTGGCTTCTGCGGCTTCTTTCCCTCGTAGGCGGCGCCCAGCAAGGACGGCGGAATCGATTCCGCAAGAGCCTCCCGCTGACCGTCGGACAGCGTCTTGCTGGTCGACACCGGCTTCATGAGATTGCTCACGGAGGTGTCGTGGCGAAGGAAGAAGTAATAGACGTTGACCGCCGTCAGCCCAACCAAGAGCGCGCCCAGCCCGAGCGAGCTGCGCAATTGCTGTGGTCGGCGCTTCTTGCGCCTTGGAACGAGCGGACGAGCCACCCCCTATAACCACCACACCGACGGCAGAAGGTCAACTTCGGAGGTGGCCTACACCCGCCCCTCACGTTCGATGAACTGCAGCAGTACGCGCCCTTTTTTGATGGGAACCCTGGCAGGGTTCCCAAACCCTCCCGCGCTTTGGCTTCGCCGGGCAAAGCCCGGCTCTGCCTACGCGGTCAGGGCGACTCAGCTCGACTACACCCGCCCCTCACGTTCGATGAACTGCAGCAGGACGCGCCCTTTGTCGCGCACGCGCTTTTTCAGATCGGCGTGGAGCCGGCGCTCTTTCCAAAGCTCCTCGGTGATCTGCAAGGCGGTCAGGATGGCAAGCGTCTGCGTGTCGGCGGCGCGCGTCTGTTTTTGTAGATCGCGCAGGTGCTTGTCGACGTGGGCGGCCATTTCGCGCACCACACGCTCGTCCTCGTCGCTGCGCAGAGTGAAGCGGTGGCCGGCAATGCTAACGCTGACTGGGCTCTTCATGCAATCCCTCGGACGGCGACTTTACCCCGTGCGCCTCCCGGCGTCTCGCCCGTTCGCGTTTGGGCGACTGCTGGGTTGGACCTGCTAGGCTTCGCCGCCCGGCGTGGAATATGCGCCGCTGGCCAGGGCCGACAGCCCGAGCGAGGACAGGACCATGCGATCTTCGAGGCTGACATCGATGAACTTGATGCCCATGCCACCGATGTTGGGGGTATCGTTGACCCAGCGAACCTCGCCCCGCAGTTCGAGCGGACTCCCCCGCCAAGGAATGTCGAGCCAGACCCGAACGGTTTCCCCGGTGCCGTCGAGATAATCCGAGCAGAAGAAGAGACCGTCCGCGCTGACGTCGGTCACGACGCCTTCGACCACGAGGCTGTCGCTGACGTACTTGGCCGCGATCTCGACCTTCATCCGGGCAGAGCGCCTCAACTCTCGCGGTCTCTCAAGGAATGGCAGCATCGGTGGAATCTCCAGTGATCGAGCGGAACTTCAACTGTATCGGCCGTTGTGTCAACTTCTGTAATTGCAACCCTACCGCGTTCCCCGGCGATGGCTAGTTCCTTGACGCCGCACCGAGCTGTACAGGCATGGGGTCATCCACGTTGGAGACCGCAAGCGACGGATTTTTTCCTTACGAAAGTCGTCACCCGTGCTACAACAACCCGCCCGACCAACCGGCCGGGTTTCTTCCTAGCTTTTTCCGCCCATCCGGGCCCATAGCTCAATTGGCAGAGCTGCGGACTTTTAATCCGTAGGTCGCAGGTTCAATTCCTGCTGGGCCCACAGCCCCCGAGCCTACGAAAAACTGAATACGACCCTATCGTCTAGTCCGGCCCAGGACAATGGCCCTTCAAGCCATGAACACGGGTTCGAATCCCGTTGGGGTCGCCCCTTTTTTAAGGTCAGCATCGAGTGATGCGCTTCCTCGACTACTTGCTGGCCAGGTCGCTCGCCAGCTCGGATGACAGACGAAAGTACTTCGAGATCTGTGGTCGGCCTATTGTGATGCTGGTCGTCGTGTTCCCACTATCGTTCATGTAGACCACGACGACGCCATGGTTCTCCAGGCAGATGGCTGATTCCTTTGCCTTGAGGGGCAGGTAGCCGCTTGGGAAGTCGTCAGCCTTGGCTTGCTGGTTGAGCAGCCTATCGAGGGCGCCCTGCGCACGCGGATCGACGAACTTCTTCAAATCGCGATGCTGACCGGTTTGCAGATCGAACACCTCGCAGGATAGAACGCACCTCCCCGTGCCGCCGGGAAAACACACCGTCGTGCGGGTGCCCAGGAAACGGTGCCAGATACCACTCACCTCGATGCGGTTGATGTACCTATAGTTCTCTTCGTCCTCGGGGCCCGGACAGTCGTCATCCTTGAGTTGCCGGCCGACTGTGATCTGCTTCCGGATACGGGTGTTGATGAGATTCTCGGCCGCGGGCTGGCCGGTTCCCTCGACTTCCACCCAGGTCCGCGTGGCCTCGCATACTGGCGAGCGCCGCTGGTTTTCGACCCTTGTTACCAGCCGTCCGCCGCCCGGCAGCGGCTGCGGCGGCGGGTTCCCGTCGGAGGCGGCGCTCTTGCCCAGAAATAGCCCGGTGAAGAGTGCTGCCCAGGCGGCGGAGCTTTTCAAAACGCGCGTGATCGTTCGCATGACGATGCTAGCGTTGTCCAGATCACCCAGCCTGGCAAGAGCTGGAAATTGCCGTCCGGTTGGCCCAAATAGTTTTGCTTGCGGCCCGCGAGGCGATGCGTAGTGTTCCGCCATGGTGCGAATTAGCGTGGTGCTATTTTTGTGCCTGATCGCGTGCAAGGGCGGCGACAAGCCGGCAGCGTCGCCTGAGCCCGATCCCACGAAGGTGGTAGCTGCCCAGCCGACTGAACCAGTGAAGCCCGCGACGCCGAAGGTGCCAACGCTTGGGCCGGCACCGGCGTCACCCAGCAGCACGGCGATGGCCATGGTTAGGATCTTGGAGATGCACGGGTCACGGCGAAACCCTGCCTCCAGTTTTCGCCAACATCGTAGATGATGGGCCCCGGACGGATGCCTGGCGAAACTCAGGCGCGTCAGCGAAACTTCGACATAGTCGCGCCCCGGTTCCTGTCCCAGAGCTCCGGTCTCGCACTGGCGTGCGCGGAGCTATTCCAGCTGTAGCCTCGCGCACTTCATCAAGGCGACACGAGCTGAAGATCGTATGTTAGGGGTCCAGCACCACCGTGCATAAAGTAGAATTTGAGGTGGCTGCTATCCGCAGATAACTGAATGCCTTGCAAGGTATCGAAATTCGTGTCGTTGGCCGAAAAGTAGATAACAATGGTGCCATTCGCATCACCATTGGCCTGCACGTCCGTGATGTCGTAGCGCTTGAGGGGAGAGTCGTCGTCACTGCCATAATACAGCGCAGAAATCCCAGCCTGCAGCGATTTGGCAGAATAGTGCGTGTAGCTGTCGAACGTAAAGGTGACGGGCCAAGAGATTCCGAACGCGGTAGCGGTGCCGGTCCAGGTGCCGATGATTCCGTTCCGCACGCGCATCAAGGCGGCCGTTCCGCAGCCGCACTCGCTGTACACGTGGCTTGGCAGGCAGATGATCGTACCAGACAGCCCGTTGTCACACGTGCACGAAAGGGTGCTCGCCGCTACACATGGCTCGCCTATGGGCAGGACCTCGTAGGTCTGCAGATCGAGAGGGAGTTCCGGTGCCACATACCGGTCTGCTCGGAGCAAGTCCGGCAGCCTATCGAAAGGAAGGTCGTATGCCCCATCCACGAGCTTCATCGGAGCAACATCACTGGGCCCATCCGTAAGCGTATCGGAAGCGCGGACGTCAGAGGGCCGCTCGAAGGGGAGATCGGCCTGAACTGACTGATCAGGTCGTCCCGCCAGATCGGGTTCGACACGCAGGTCGCGCTGACCTGGCAGGTCGGTTCTTATCAGCAGATCGGCATGAACTGGCGTTCCGTCAGCAAGCCCCGCGTCACCTGCCGCCAGGCCGAGCAGGGAGGTACGCATTCCACAGGAAGCTGTAGGAACGATGAGTACAAGAATGGCCCACGGAAGTAACGGGAAAGATTTCATCAATGACTCCAGCTGACTGATATTCGTGTGGCCCTTGGGCGGACTACAAGAGACGGCAGCGTTCCCTCGAAACCACCGATACCGAGAAGCTTGTGCTCCTGGTCTTCTCGATGACATCTGCGTAAACTCGCCCTAGTCTGTAGCTTGTCTCCTGCACGCAACCTGCGGGCGGGACCTGCGGGATTTGAAAGCAAATGCCAAGGCCACTGCGACAAGCCACGAGATTCCCGCAGTCTCCCTTCGATCATGCTTTCCGCGAATATCACAAGAGCAGCCGTTGGCAAGCCTAGCCCCTGTTCCCGCGTCGGCCACGCCAGCAGCGCCATCCGGTGGACTAACGCCCGCAATCCCACCGCTACCAAGAGCGCCCCCGGTTGCTTCCACATCAGGGCCTCCGGCAGAGCCTCCAGCGCCCGGAGTACCGCCCGTACCGCCCATGCCAGCATCAGGGCTGCCGGTAGAGCCGCCAGAGCCACCAGTGCCCAGAGTACCGCCTGTACCACTCGTGCCAGCACCTGGCACTGCGTACATGACGTTGGTGTTAGCCCCGATGTTCCCAAACTTGTCCACGGCAGCCACACCGACGCTATAGACAGTTCCATTCTGCAAGCCGGTGATCCGGTGGCTTGTCGAGGCGGCGGGGATCAGTCCTGAACACAGATACTTAGGATCGAAATCGGAGAATGGACCGCCGGTCGTTGTCGAGGCGGCGGCAGAACTGTTCGGACACAACATCGCGGGAGTCAAGTAGGCCGGGCCAAACGTGCCAGTTGGGAAGACCTGAGTGTCGACTCCGCGCTGACAAAAGAGCTGAACTCCGATGAGCGTCGTCTCGGTGGTGATGTCGACGCTCCCCCAATCCCAGCTCACCTCCAGCGCCTCGTTGCCACCATTGGCCACGACATCGGCGGGCGCCACCGGGACATAGCCCACCAGGTCCACGGTAGCAGTAGGACCCGGGTCGAAGTCGGGACCGACGCCGGAGTTGGTTTGCGCCCAGAATTGGAGATTCGACTGCACGCTCGTGCTACTGCACAGGACGGCCGAGTCGCAGGTGCCCGTGTAACCGCAGGCGGGAGGGGCCACGGAATTGAAAAGGTAAGCAACGGGAATCGGGTCACTTGACACGAAATTCACAGATGCGAAGGCCGCCATGGTCGAGAAGAGTGTTCCTGGGTAGCCGCTGCTCGGGCCGAGAAGATTCGTGCAATAGGCTGCCATGCTGCCGTAAACGGCGTTTGGATTGAGGCAGTCGTAGCCCAGGGCGCTCGCGAATAGGTACGAGACGCCCTGTCCCCCCACCAAGTTGTTCTTGAGCTGGGTCATAATCTTCTGCGCGGTACCGGCGGCAGGCAGGACAACGATTCTGAACTCGCCCGCAGGGTCCGTATCACATAGACAGCGTGCCTGGTTGAAATAGTACTGCTGCGTGGTCGAGTTCATCTGCACCCACTGCCCATTGACGTAGGACTCGAAGAGGATAGTGAAATCCGAAGCGGCGAGCGCAGCCGACCCCGTAGCCCCGCCGGTGCCGGTGCCGATGGCGCCGCCCGTTTGTCCCTGGGCGCGACCGCCTATGACAAGAGCGGTGGCCAACATCCCAAGAATCAGAACCGACCTGGAAATTGTAGAAGTCATGATAGCTGCCGCACGTTGCAATGAAGATGCCAGGGCACATCTTGGCTGAATCCGGTGTTCTTGGGTTCAAGAATGACGTGCACCCGACCTTCGCGCTCGCCGTGGTGATCGGCTGGCATGGCCGAATCTCGGCGTTGGCCAATGTGGCAAGGACTTGGGGGATCCTCGCCCGAGGGGTGGATCTAGACGGTGAGCGACAGCAGCGGCGGATCGGAAAGAAGCGAAATGACTCTCAAAATCGGGTTCCCTACTGACGAAATCCCGGGCGGGTCAAGCTAGGGCTCGAAATAGCCAATCTGATCGCTGGGAGCCGGTCACTCCGAGCACGGGTACAAGCGCCTTCACCACGCCGATGATGATGGCTTCCTTGGTTTTCTCCGACTCGGGAAGCTGGTCGAACGGCACGCGTCTAGGATGGGTCTTCCTCGCCGAATCCTCGGTCAGTCCGAATGTCCATCCGTCCCAACGACTTCCAACGACTCCGTCCCAGGCAACGACGCGAACTTCGTACACTCTCACGAAAGTGTTGAAGGTTTGCCGCTCTCCGGTCTAGTCTGGCGGCGCGCAGCGCAAACACCCTGCGCAAACAGCAACCAGGAGAGGTGAAGAATGGTCCGTTCCATCCGCTGTATTCCAGTTCTTGTTGGCACAAGTGCTCTGATATTCGCTGCCGGTTGTAGCCACTGCCCGGCGCCAGCGCCGGTTAGAACAGAGCCCTGCCCGGTGGCCTATGCGCCCGCACCGGCGCCAATGTCCGCGCCCGCACCAGCCATGACGCCCCCTCCGGCCGCGGCAGCTCCTGCCTCACCGACGACCATCGTGGTCAAGGACGCCGGTCTGCAGACGCCCGAATGCGCTCTGTGGGACGCCGATCAGGATGTCTACTTCGTCAGCAACATCAATGGCGATCCAACCGCCGTCGACCAGAACGGTTTCATCTCGAAGATCGGACCCGACGGCAAAGTCGTCGAGCTGAAATTCATCGACGGCACCAAGAAGGGCGGCGAGTTGAACGCGCCCAAGGGCCTGGCTATCGCGGGCAAGATTCTCTACGTCGCCGATCTGGACACGATTCGCATGTTCGACCGGAAGTCGGGCAAGCCCAAGGGCAAGATCGCGATCAAAGACGCCGTCTTCCTCAACGCCCTCGCCGTCTCGCCCGACGGAAAAGTTCTCTACGTCTCTGACAGCGCGGTCAAGATCAAGGATGGCAATTTCTCGGGCACCGGTAGCGACTCCATCTTCGAAATCGACCTCAAGAAGAAGGCGGTAAAGCCTCTTGTCCAAGACAAGGCGCTGCACTGGCCGAACGGCGTGCTCGCGGACGCAAGCGGCGTCTGGGTGGTCACCCTCGGTGCCAACGAGCTCATTCACGTCAACTACAAGGGCGAACTCGGCGCGGTCACCAAGCTGCCCAAGGGTGGCCTCGACGGTATCGTGAAACTCGCCGACGGCTCTTTGCTGATCTCAAGCTGGGAAGCCTCCGCCGTCTATCGCGGTTTGCCCGGTGGGGAATTCAAGGAGGTCATTTCCGGCGTGCAATCGCCCGCGGCCATCGGTCTGGATGGCAAGCGGCGCGCGGTGCTCATCCCGGTGTACATGGCATCGGCGTTCGAAGCGCACGCCCTGCCCGTGCTGCCAGTGCTTGAAGCGCCCACGCCGCCTCCCCCGCCAGCGCCACCGGCCAAGCCCGCAGTCGCACCCGCACCGGCTCCGGCACCCGCGCCACAGCCAGCCAGACCCGCGACACCTCCACCAGCGGCAGCACCCGCTCCCGCACCCGCGCCACAGCAGGCCAGGCCCGCGACAGCGGCCACGGTCCCGGCGTACGCGCCAGCGCCACCGCCGGCATACGCCCCAGCCCCGGGATATGCCCCGGCTCCAGCTCCAACCACGGCTCCGGCCCCGGCAGCGGCCACGGCTCCGGGGCCGGAGCCAGCGCCAGCGCCGGCCCCAGCCCCGGCAGGTCCACGCCCTACCCGCTGGCAATAGGGCACCATCTCCTCGCAAGCACTTCAGCGCAGCCGACGAAGCTGCGCTGAAGCCCACCGCTTTCTGCATCGCCCGCCGGATCCGACAAGGTATTGATCCGCGGACCGAAATCCAGACTTGGAAACCATGGGGTTGAACGCACGCACCGCAGCCCGATCGCAGCGTCGGCCTACGACGGCCGCACTGCTGGTGCTAGCGCTCGCTGTGTCGGCCACGTCCTGCCGACGGAAATCGGATCGGCAGCGTGTCCTGCCCGACCATGTCGACCTGGCGGCCCTGCGCGCCGTCTACGGAGAAGCGCTCTATTCGCAGGACGACGAGGAAACCCTCATTCGCGCCTTCTTCCAGGATCGCCGCGGCGGCGTCTTCCTCGACGTGGGCGCGGGCGATCCCATCCGGCACAGCACCACCTATTATCTGGAAAAGCATCTGGGCTGGACCGGCATCGCGGTCGACGCCATCGCCGAATACGCCGACGCCTACGCGAAAGATCGGCCGGGTACGCGCTTCTTCGCGTACTTCGCCGGAAACAAGAGCGCCGCGGTCCACGATTTCTTCGTCAGCGAGGATCGCAATTTCTCGTCGGCGACAGGGGCCGACCCGCGCGGCGGCGTCTATCGCAAGCGCAAGGTGGCGACCATTGCGCTCGACGACTTGCTCAAGCGCGAGCAGGTCAGCCACCTCGATTTCCTATCCATGGACATCGAGGGCTCGGAACCGTTGGCCCTGGCCGGGCTGGACGTGGCCCGCTACCGGCCCGAACTTGTCTGCGTCGAGATTTCCTCGCCTGAAATCGGGCGAACCATTGCCGAGTACTTCGCCTTGCGCGACTGCCCCGAGGTCAGCGCCTACCGCGCCGTCGACGGCATCAACCGCTACTACACGTGTCGCTAGCGAGGCGCGCGCGACACGGAATATTTCTCGAAGACCACCACCGTGTTGGTATCGCGGCCGAGAATGCAGGCGAAGCCGTCGTCGGCGCCGCGGCTTTGCGGAACGAGTTGCCAAAACATCGATAGCGCCCCATTGTCGGTCGCGCCGAAGAACCGGGCCAGCCAATCGTCGTAGATGGGCGCACGGACGGCGTCCGTGGCACCGCGCTGGTAGCCAAACTCGCCCCAATAGGCGACCTTGCCCGCGGCCTTGGCCAGCGTGGCGTGGCCGTCGATCCAGGCCTGCGCGTCGCTGGAGACCGTCGCTGTCGGGGTGACCGCCATGCCCCAATCCGCCGGATAGTAGTGGTAGCTGGCCATGTCGAGGGCGGTCAGTTTGACCATGTTGCTGAAGCTCGTGCGCTCCCAACCGCTGACCGGATAGTTGTTGCTGAAAGTGCCCCAGTTGCTCGGCGTATCGTCCATGCCCTCGCCACCGTCGGCAATCAACTGGTTGGGGAAGATCGACTTGAGGAACTTCGACAGGGTATCGATGGTCGCGGTCACGGGGCTGGCGTCGGCGCAGCTCGGGCAGCGCAATTCATTGGCGATCTCCCAGGCCAAGATGGCGGGCTCGTCCTTGTACGCAACCTTCGTCACCGTGTTGGTGCGCTGGGAAAGCATGGTCGCGTAGTCCTTGAAATAGCCCTGCATCGTGGTGTTGGTGTAGAAGTCTTGCGCGCCCGTCGCACCGGCCCACTTCGCGTATTGAGCCAAGCCACCGTAGTCGGTCCAGTAGTTGGTCAGGGTCAGGATCACGCGGATGCCTCGTTTCTTGGCTTCCGCGATGGCGGTGTCGAGCCCCACCAGGCCGGTCTCGGCGTACTTGCCCGCGGCGGTCTCGATGATGGCGCCGTCACCCACCGAAGCGTTGTAAGCCCACATGCGAACTACGGGCAGCGACATCCTGACCGCGTCGTCGAGCCCGTCGGCCACGGTGCGCAGGTTGCCTGCCTCGTAGACGGAGTAGGACTGCAAATAGTAAAGATTGGTACCGAGAACCTGGAAGGGCTGTCCGCACAGCGATAGCTCGGAACCGTTGCGCGTGACGAAGCCGTCGATGGCACGAAAGGGTGTGGCACCCGATGGGGCTTGGGCCGCCGTGGCCCCTTTGCAAGAACCGGCATCGCTCGACGGAGAGCTGTCTGCTTTCAGCACATCCGATCCACCAGCATCGCCGGCGTCGCTGGTCGCGCGCGCATCGCCCGCGTCGGCGGTACCGCTGCCACCGCCGGTCGCCGAACTGCCACCGGTTGACGAACTGCCGCCTGTTACCGAACTGCCGCCTGTTGCCAAACTGCCACCTGTTACCGAACTGCCGCCTGTTGCCGAGCTGCCACCTGCCACCGAGCTGCCGCCTGTTGCCAAACTGCCGCCTGCTGCCAAACTGCCGCCTCTTACCGAACTGCCGCCTGTCGCCGAACTGCCGCCCGTCGCCGAACTGCCGCCTGTCGCCGAACTGCCGCCTGTCGCCGAACTGCCGCCTGTCGATGAACCGCCGCCTGCCGCCGAATTTCCACCGGACGCCGTCGTGCCGCCGGTTCCTGACGACCCGCCCTTCGCGGAAGAACCACCGCTTGCCGTCGTGCCACCGGATCCGTTTCCACCTCCGCAGCCGAAAAGAACCACGAGGCCAATAGGGAGAATCCGGTACAGCGTCTTCGTCATGCGGTGCTCCTTGAAGTCGCTCAGGCTACCAGAACGCTTGCCCCGGATGAACGAATCCATACCGCATATCGCGTGCCCATTTCGGTCGATGCAGCACTGGCTTTAGGGCACGGTGGACAAGCGATTCCGGCCACCTTGCTTCGCCGCGTAGAGGCAGCGATCGGCGCGGTCGAGCCAGCTCTTTTCATCGTCGTTGGCATCGATCTCGGCCAAACCGATGGACACCGTGACGGCAAGGGTCTCGTTGTTCGTCGTCTGGACGAGCAGCGAGCGAATTCGGCCAAGGACTCGCTCGGCCAATGCGCTCGCGTCTCTGACCCCAGTTTCGCGCAAGACGATCGCGAACTCGTCGCCACCCAGGCGCGACACAAAATCATTCTTGCGCAAGAACACCTTGACCACGGCATCGGCGACCTGGCGCAAGACCTCATCGCCGGTGATGTGCCCGCTGCCGTCGTTGACGGCTTTGAAGTTGTCCACATCAATGACCAGCATCGACATGGGGCAGCCGAAGGCCCGGTATATTTCCACGCTGCGCGCGAGGTATTCGTCAAATGCCTTGCGATTGGAAATGCGAGTTAGCGGATCGGTTTCGCTTTCGCGGCGGGCGGATTCCAGCTCGTGTCCCAAGGAACGCACCTGCGCGCCCAGAAGCTGCATTTGCTTTTGCTGCCGCTCGCTGCGCTCCACGATGATCGACTTGAGCATGCCCACGGCATCGAGCACTTCGCGCTTCAAATCGGCGATCGAATTGGCCTCGACGAGTGTCTCAAGCCGCCCGATCTGCATGCGAATGCGTCCGTCGACTTCTTCGTCTTGGTTGAAAGCCTGGCTGAGATTGCGAATGAACACCCAGATGACTTGCCGCAGATCGGTCGTAACCTCGCTGACCCGCTTGGCGCTGGCCTGGCAGTAGTCGCGAACGAATCGCCGCACGCCTTCCCATTCGCGACGGCCCTTGCGCGTCTTCGCATCATCCTCGGCGGCGCCAGGCGGGGCCGTGGCCAACGTGACGTGTTTGGCCCAACCTTCGGCGGTCGCGCGAAAGGTCGGGATGTCCGTGGCCTCTTGTTCGAGGGCGAACTCGGCCATGCTGCGCAGGATGCCGGCCAAGGTGTCGAGGGCCATGTCGCCAGCAATGTTTACCCCCGCCACATCGGCGGATGGTTTGCTCTCAGGCGGCTTCTGTGATTTCCCGAACATGGCGACGAGCAGTAAGCCACGCTATCGGCAGCTTTCCGCCCAGGGTTGAGCATTTCATCGCGCGCGGGAACTACGGTTTTTCGTGCGTGCAATCGCAGTAGGGTTTTGTCGCCGATTGCTTGCAGCCGCACAGTTTGACCTCGCCGGCTTCGGCTTGTTCGACCTTCATCGGTGAATGCAAGGTACCTCGGTGCGATCCGTCGCAGTAGGGCTGCCGCTTGGAACGTCCGCAGGCGCACCAGTAGTAGTCCCCGCGCGCCAGCTTCACGACGTAGGGCAGTTTGTTTGAGCGAACCAGGTCGCTCACTGCGCGGGATCCTTGGCCATTGCCACCAGTCTGTCACGCAGTTCGCGATCGGCTAGCCGCCGTTAGGGGGGCGTGCTTCAGCAGCCGGAACCGGCACACGCCGCCAGGAAGGCGCTGACGCATGCCATGGCCGGGCTGTCGCCGGCCAGATTGAGGCAATTCTGCTTGCAGTTGGAGTCGCAGTTTGCCCCGGCGGCCGCCAGGCAGTCGATCGCCTTCGTGCAGCCCGGCTCCCTCGAATTCCCGTTCTGGTCTTTGCACACGCTGCACGCTGGGGTGCTGCCGCAGGCGTAGCCGTTACTGACGATTTTCGCCATGCAACCCGAGCCACTGTCGCCCGTCGGAATCGCGGCATCGCGACCACCCGTTGTTCCGCCCGTCCCAGTCGATCCTCCACCACCACTTCCGCCCCTGCCCCCGCGTCCCGCATCCGGCGTCGTCGTGCCGCCAGCACTGGAACCACCGGCGCCGGTCGTTCTGCCACCGCTCCCGATCGTGCTTCCGCCGGTGCCGACGATTGCGCCACCCGAATCAGGAATGCTTCCACCCACGCCGCTGCGTCCGCCCGCCGACGGCGCAGCTCCAGATCCTTGCCTGCCACCCGTGCTTGCTGCTGAGCCGCCAGTTCTAGGCGCTCCGCCGTTTCCAGGCGCGCCGCCCGTGCCCGTCCTGCCACCCGTGGCAACGACTGAGGATCCGCCCGTGCTAGTGATTCCACCCGTGCCAATCGCCATCGTCCCGCCGGTGTCCGTCGCGCCTCCTGTCCCCGCCGAGACCACACCTCCACTAGGCGCGACGTAGCCAGGCAGCTTCGCATCTGGCGAAGGCCCACATGTAGCCGCAAGTGCTACCATCGCGAGCAGGGCTAGAGGCCGCATGAACTTCATTAGACCTCATTTTGCATGCAAAGGGGAAGGAACACCATCGAGCTATGTGATGACAGGCACCACGCAACTCACATTGCCGCGCGAGAAAGAATGATTAATTGCTGTGGGTCGCATTCTCGCGTGTTCGACGCATGCCCAAATCGACTGAGCCGTGCCATAGTGTTGGCGACTCTGACAAAGGCCATGACCATGAATCTCAGACTTGAAAGAATCATTCCAAGTTTCGCACTATTCCTTGCCGTGGGCTGCGGAGCACGCTCGCCGCTCGACGTTCTCGACAACGAATCCGCTGCCTCGACGGGCGGCATCGGCGGCAATCTCGGCGAGGGAGGGACTAGCGGCCCGTTCGGCGACGGGGGAAGACCCGGTTCTGGCAGTGCCGCAGGCTCTCCTACCAAGGGCGGCAGTCCTACTGCCGGGGGGTACTATTACAGCTCGGGCGGTCAACGCTACGGCTCAGGCGGCTACTACTACAGCAGCTCGGGCGGCTACTACTACAATTCCGGCGGCTCCTACTACTACAGCTCGGGTGGCTACTACTACAACTCCGGCGGCTATGCCATGGGCGGCTCTTCCATCATGGGTGGCAGGATCGCGACAGGCGGTTCCAACTCGGGCGGATCCGGTGGCCACGGCGGCACGCCAAGCTACGGCGGCACGCAGAGTTCCGGCGGCATCCCCAATGCCGGCGGTAGCGCGGGCGGAGCGGCGGGATCCTTCAGAGTTGACGGCGGATTCGGCGGCGGCGGGGGATCGAGCGTCAGGCCAGACGCCTATGTTTTCCCGGACGGCGTGGGTAGCATCCCAGAAACCGGCAGCATCATCAAACTGGACGGCGCCTTGGGTACCGATGCCAGCACCTGTCAGGGGCTGGCGAGCAACGAGGAACTGATCGACGACCTGAACGATGGCGATCGCTTCATTCCGATGGTCAATGGCCGCGTCGGCGCGTGGACCGACTACCATGACGCTAGCCCAAGCGGCAAGATGTATCCCGACCCGAACACTGGGTTCGTGCCCACCGACACCGGCGATGTCTGTCGCAAGTTTGCGGCCTACGTCGCGGGCACCGGCTACGTGCTTACGGGCTCCGGCTTCTGGTTCGGACTTGGCAGCCCCTACGATGCATCCAAGTACACGGGTATCAGTTTCTGGGCCAAGATCGACGCCGGAACCTCGCCTGGAATACGCGTCGCCTTCCCAGACAAGGACACGCAACCGGACGGCAACATCTGCCCGCCCGGCACCTGCTACAACCACTACGGCTATCTCATTAACCCCCTGACCACGACTTGGACCAAGTACACGGTGAGCTTCAGCAAGCTTACCCAGGAGCAGGGCTGGGGCCATTTGGGGACTGCCTTTGACCCCGCCACCATCTATCAGGTCTCGTTCGAGATCCCCGTCAACGCCACCTTCGGCATCTGGATCGACGACGTCGCGTTCACGATGTAGCGCGGGCGTCACGGGTACAGCGTGATGCCCGAGACGCAATACCGGAAGGCGACGTAGCTCATTCCGGACGCGAACTGCAAGTTGAACAGGTCGACCTGCGTGAAATCCGCGAGGGTGTCGCCTTTGTCGGACCAACATTCCGACTTGAACATCGAAGGCCGCACCACCTGGCCGGACTTGTAGTTCTCGACGCAGTAGAGTCTCTCGTTGGGATCGCCCTTAAGGTGCGCGCTCAGGCGATAGCTGGCCGAGCGGCCGCGAAACTCGACCGCAATGGCCCCCATAGCCTCATCACCCCAGGCCTTCCCGTCGGCGCGCGTGTTCCAACCGATGGCCACGCCCCAGTTGCGATCCCAGTTGCACAGGATCCTCGGGGTTCCTTCGTTCACACAGGAAAATCCCGCCACGGTTCCGCTCGCGCACAAAAGGCCTGCCTCTGGTCGAAGGTGGGCTCGGTCATCCCACGAAGCTGGCGCCGAGAAGGTCGTGCCTTCGCCGCCCGCGACCCAGGTAGCACCAGTGAGGCCATGCCCCAACTGTCCGGCCTCGCCGAAAGACACGTGCACGCTCGCCGGCTTGGGGGCGGTGGTTGGAGAAGCCTCCATCGGTGCCACGGCAAAAGGCGATGGTGGCAAGAGTTGTGGAGCCATGGGTGCGGCTGACGACTCTGCGCTCGCCGGTTCGCTGGGCGCGGGCAGCGCGAAGTGTGGCGTGGCCTCGTCCGATCTTGGCACCACCCCGACTGCAACGGGATTCTCGACGCGCTGAACTACCTCGCTGCGCTTGCGCGGTGAGGCTGTCGTGGGTGGCGGACGCGAACCCCGCTGTCCGGTGGAATCCATCTGGATCTTCTCCACCGGGAAAGCTGCGCCCGTGGCGGCCCCGCGCGGAGCCTCCGCCGGTGAACCGTGTTCGTCGGCAATCGCGAAACTGGAAACGCCCAGATCCGCACTCAACGTCTGGCCTGCGCGCAGATGGGTCGCGGGCGGAATGGCACCACCCGTGACCAGCACCTCGCCCTCTAGCACGGTGACGTGAAGACGGCCAAGCCGGCGCGACCAGCGCACGCCAAAGCGCGTGCCGGTCACGCCGATACGGAAGGGTCCGGCCACGACCGACCAGCGCGCACTTGTGCGATGGACCACGGCCAAGCGCGCGTCACCATCGTCGAGATGGATCTCGGCTCCGTGCCCGAATGGCAGCATGCCCAGACGAAAGCGCGCGCCCTTCTCGACCGACATTCGGCTTCCGTCGTCAAACGCAACGGCGCCTTCGCGGTTCTCGGTTGTTGCGAAGACACCGTCGGCCGCCAACGTGCAGTCCACCAGGCGATAGCCAAGTGGCCGACGCGCGACCAGCCAACCGCCGGCGCACAAGACGGCCACGGCACACACCGCCAGCGCCGGCCAAAGCCGCCGCGGCGACAGTCCACGCCGGTCTAGGCGGCGCTCGATCTCGTCCCATTGCTCGGCGCCAGGCGCCAGGTCATCCGCCGGAACCGCGAGAACCGCAAGATCGCCCAGACGCTGACAACTCGCCTCGGCGGAGGCCGCGGATTCGCGCTTGTCCTTCACAGATCCCTCCCTTGCCCAAGAGGGCCCACGTACTCCATCAGCACCGGGCTGGATTCCAGGCGCGCGTTCACGCGTGCCACCAGCCGCGCCAACCTGCGCTTGGCGGTCGACACGCTCATACCGTGCGCCGCCGCCACCTCGGTCAGTTCCATTTTCTCGACGAACCGGGCAACGAACAGAGAGCGATCTTCCGCGCTCAAGGTGCCCAGCAACCGGTAGAGCGCACGCGCCGCTTCTCGCGCCTCGTCTTGGGCTGGAAGTCCCGGCGCCGCGGGCAGTACGTCCTCCGGCACGAGTCCAACGATGGCGCGAATGCGGCGACGCCGGGATTCGTTGCGCGCGACACCGAGAGTGACGCTGACCACGAATCCCTGCAGCGCGGCCGGTTCGCGCAATTCATCGAGACGCTTGAAGAGACGCAGAAAGACCTCTTGGCAAATGTCCGCGTAGTCCGGACCTGGCCCAAGAAAGCGCCAAACCAGGCGCCGCACCAAGGCCGCGTATTTCGACCAGATGGCGAAGCAGGCACGCCGATCGCCCACCCGAGCCGCGCGCACCAAGCCAGCGTCGGAAGAATCCGGCGCGGATGCGGCTGTCGGGTCCAGCTGGGGCGACACAACCATCGTGGAAAGGGCGACCTCCATGCCATCCTGCCAGAAGTCGTCCTTCAGTAAAGCGCGATGGCGATGGTGCCGTCGCCGAGATACCAGCGAATTGTCTTTGCAAAAGGGTCGGAGAACGTGGCCAGACTCATGGGTATGCTAAGAGTCGCGTGCCTTTCGGCACGGTCCACAAATCCTTGCGCCCGAAAGGTTCATCTCAGAATCCATGAGCTTCTTCACAAAAGTCCGAACCGACCTCGGCACGCTTGCTGTCGGGTTCACCGAGCGCGGTATCTCGCGCGTCCTGCTGCCAGGCGCCGACTGGCATGACCTTGGGCCTGCGGATCTCGACCGCGCTGGGCTGAAAACCGAAGCCCCTGCCCCGCCCGAGATCGCCGAGGTCGCGCGGGCCTTGCAGGCGCACATCGCGGGCAATACGCAGGATTTCTCGGGCGCGGCCCTAGACACGGACGGCTTGCCACCCTTTTTGCTGCGCGTGCAGCGGGCGGCCCAGGCCATTCCGGCCGGGCAAACGCGCACCTACGGCGAGCTGGCTGCGCTGGCCGGATCGGCCAAAGCGGTTCGGGCCGCTGGCCGCGCCATGGCCACCAACCCCTGGCCCATCATCGTGCCTTGCCACCGCGTCTTCGCGCGCTCCGGTTTCGGCGAATACTCGGCCGGCAGCGGCGTGCACACCAAGCTGCGCTTGCTCTGGCGCGAAGGCTACCGCGGCCGCACCTCGAACGTGTCCTTCGACGAGCACGCGGCCGTCGCGCACCTGAAAGGCGCCGACCCGCGCCTCGGCGGACTGATCGACCGGGCCGGACCCTTCACCATGCAGGCTACTGCCCCAAAAGTGCGCGGTGGCCCGGCGCCGTTCGCGGCCCTGGCCAGCGCCATCATCGCGCAGCAGCTATCGGGCAAGGCAGCAGCCACGATCTACGGCCGCGTGGCCGCGCTGCTAGGCGATGGCAACATCGACGACCCCGCCGCTGTTCTGGCGCAACCCAAGCCGAAGCTGCGCGGCGCGGGCCTGTCGCAAAACAAGACTCTCGCGCTCCTGGATCTGGCCGCACACGCCAAGAACGGCAGCTTGCCCACGCGCGCCGAGATGGAAGCGATGTCCGACGCGGCCATCATCGACCGTTTGACCCAAATCCGCGGCATCGGAGAATGGAGCGCGCAGATGCTGCTCATGTTCTACCTGGGCCGGCCAAACATCTTGCCCGTGGCGGATCTTGGCGTGCAGAAGGGATTCGCCATCACCTACCGTCGCCGCGAACTGCCCAGCGCCCAAACCATCGAGCGCGCGGCGCAAGCCTGGTCGCCCTACGCCTCGGTGGCGAGCTGGTACCTCTGGCGCGCGGTCGAAATCGATCGCTATTTATGATGGGAACCCTGGGAGGGTTCGCTTCGCCCTCGGCACCCACCACCCACCCTGCCACCCCCACGCTTCGCGCGGCCTCGCCAAACCCTCGGCCCCTACCCGCCACCCTCCGCCCCGCTCGCTGCGCTCGGCCTCGCGCGAGGCTCCCCCCTTCGGGGACTTCGGGACCTACACCTTCCCCACCACCCCCGCTCGCTGCGCTCGCGCCCTCGCGCTGCCGGCGAGGGCGAGGGCGAAGCCCGAGGGGCGGGCAGGGTGTGAGGTGGTTCCGAGGGCCGGCAGGCTTCGCACGCGTATGCCTTGTAAACCTAACCGAGCGCCGCCTTCAGTGCGCCGTCGAGGTCGGCGTGCTTGAAGACGTAGCCGGTTTGTTCGGCGACCTTGGGCAAAACTCGCTGCGAGTCGGTAAGGATCTCGCCCATCTCGCCGAACGCCAGGCGCAGCGCGATCTTCGGCACGGTCAGGAATGACGGGCGATGCACGGCCTGGCCGAGAGCGCGGGTGAAGGCCGCGTTGGTGACCGGCCGCGGCCCCACGGCATTGATGGCGCCGTGGATGCGCGCGTCCTGGCTTGCGTGCAATAGAATGCCGACCACGTCGTCGAGGTGAATCCACGGCATCCACTGTCGGCCATCGCCAAGTTTGCCGCCAGCCCCGAGGCGAAAAGCGGTGAGCATCCTGACCAGCGCGCCCCCGCCCTGGGCCAGCACGATGCCAATGCGCGCGCACACCACGCGCATACCCAGATCCGCGACGGCTAAGGCTTCGCGCTCCCAGTCGACGCACACCTCGGCGAGAAACCCGCGACCTGCCGGTGAAGTCTCCGCGAGCTCTTCGTCGCCGCGGTCGCCGTAGTAACCAACCGCTGAGACCGACACGAGCACGCGCGGTCGGTTTTCCAGGGCAGCGAGCCCTGCGACCAGGTTGCGCGTGCCGAGCACGCGGCTATCGCGGATGCGGCGCTTTTTGTCGACCGTCCAGCGCCCTTCCGCGACCGGCTCGCCGGCAAGATGGAAGACCACGTCCACGCCGTCCAGCGCGACCGCAGGGGGCAACCCAGCCTCGGGCGACCACGCGTGCGCTTGAGTCGTAGGGAGCATGCGTTTGGCATCTTCCGGATCGCGGCTCAGCACCACTGCGCCGCCAAGGCGCGCGAGAAGCGCCCTGCCGATAAGGCCCGTCGCTCCAGTCACCAGCGTTCGCGGCGTTCTCATCTCGGTTCTCACTATGGCTGCGATCTGCGCTATCTCAACTTGAAGAATCGAGCAGCGCGCCTTGACGGATACGGGTGGCTTGGGGATACTGAACATTCGTCCAGTCCAGGCGGTTCGCGATGTCAGCTGCTTCTTCAAAAAATAAAGTTGGTAGCGCCAGCCATGAGCGCGCGCTGTGGGTCGGCACATCGGGGTATTCCTATCCCGAGTGGGTCGAGGCCGGGATCTATCCGCCCGGCACCAAGGCCGGCCAGATGCTACCGCTCTACGCGCGCGAGTTCCCGGTCACCGAACTCAACTACACTTGGTACCAGATGCCACGCGCCGAGGCGGTAGAGCGCCAGCGCGACCTCGTGCCAGGGAATTTTCTTTTTTGCGCCAAGCTGACCCGCACCTTGACCCACGAGATCGACGCCAAGGCCTGGCAGGGCGAGGCCGCAAAGTATCGCCTCGGCATCGCGCCGCTCGTGCAATCGCGCCAGCTTCGCGCTGTCCTGATTCAATTCAGTGCCAGCTTCGATCGCTCGCCCAAACATCGGTCATATCTTGGAGCGCTGCTGTCCGAATTGCAGGGGCTACCGCTCGCCGTCGAGTTCCGCAATGCCGCGTGGGCCAACGACAAGGTGTTCGCCGAGCTAGAGCGGCGCCGGGTTTCCCTGGTGACCGTCGACGAACCTGAGCTGCCGGGACTGTTTCCTTCCCTCGACGTGGTGACCAATCCTGAACTTTTCTACGTCCGCTTTCATGGCCGCAACACCCTCGGCTGGCGGTCGAACAAGATGGCGACGCAGTTCGATTACGACTACTCCGACGGCGAGTTGGAAGCGTGGATGGACCAGCGGCTGCGCCGTCTCATCGAGGCCGCGAAAACCGGCGTGCTGTTTTTCAACAACCACGTGCGCGGCCAGGCGCCGCGGAACGCGCGGCGCCTGCTCGAACTTCTGCAAAAGGCCGGCTTGTTGGCGGCGTAAAAAATGGATGCGCGCACGATCATCCACCTCAACGTCGCCGACTTCGCGGTCGCGGTCGAGCGCGTGCTGGACGCGCGCCTGCGCGACCGCCCGGTGGTCATCGCTCCCGAGGGCGCCAATCGCGCCGCCGTGTTCGACATGAGCGACGAGGCCTTTGCGCACGGCATTCGCAAGGGCATGGCCCTGGCCCGTGCGCGGCGACTGTGCCCGGACACCGTGGTCATCGCGCCGCACGCCGATCGCTACGAGCAGGCCATGCGCGATCTGCTGGCCCGCGCCCTGCCCTACTCGCCGCTCATCGAGATGACCGACAGCAACGGCCACATCTTCATGGACGCGACCGGGACGCGCCGCTTGTTCGGCCCGGCCTACGACGTCGCGTGGCGGATCCGCAAGACCGTGCGTAAAGAGTTGGGCCTCGATCCCATCTGGTCGGTGGCGCACAACAAGCTGCTCGCCAAAGTAGCCACGCGGGTGGTGAAGCCGGCCGGCGAATATATTTTGGAAGAAGGGCAAGAACAGGCGTTTCTCGCCCCGCTGCCTGTGGAGCTCGTGCCCGGCCTCGACGATGGCGACCTCGTTCGCCTGCGCGAATTCCGCCTCGACCGGGTCGGCCAAGTGCTCGCCTGGAGCCTGCCACAATTGGAAGTGGTGTTCGCGGAGCGCGGGCACTTTCTCTACGAATCGGTGCGCGGGATCGACGCCTCGCCGGTGCTGCCGGTGGGCGCCGAGCGCCCCACGATCACCGCCGACCACGACTTTGGCAACGACAGCAACGATGTCGAAACGCTGCATGCGGCGCTGTTTTCGCTGATCGAAAAATCCGGGCGCAACTTGCGCCAACGCCGCCTGGCCGCGCAAAGGCTCGGCATCGTGCTCGACTATTCCGACGGCGTGCGCGTGGCCCGGCAAGGCAGCCTCGCGCCGGCAGACGCCAACGACCGGCGACTTTTCGAGTTGGCGCAAGGGGTGCTCGGCCGCGCCTGGACCCGCCGCGTGCGCATCCGCCACCTGCGCCTGTGCCTGGATCGCCTGACCTTTCCGCCCGCGCAGCTCGACCTATTTGCCGACCGCAGTCAGCTCAGTCGCGTGGGGCACGGGCCAGCTTTGCTGGCCGGGCCCCATCGCGGGAAGGAATGGAAACCCTTTGAGGGTTTCCATAACAACCAAAGGGACGATCGCCTGATGCAATCGCTCGACGCCATCCGCGACAAGTTCGGGGTAGCGGCGGTGGGCTACGGGCGCCCAGAATATTTCTTTCACAACTAGGGACAAGGACAACTTCGTCGTAGAAAATTACCACCGCTTGGGGAAAGGTAGCGTCACCGAAAATGAAAAACGACCCTCTGCCGCGACTCGACGACCGACCCGACATCCAGGAGCTGCTGCTACCACACTGCCGGCTTCGTCGCGGAGACATCTGGATCGACGCGATTTCTGGTCACAAGGTGGGTTGCTTGGACGCAGCCGATCCTGATGAAGTCGCCCAACTCATGGATGGCAGTAAGGCAGCACTAGCTATCCATGACCCGCCCTACAATCTTGTTGCGTTCAAAGAAAGAACCATCGACGAGTTCACGGCATGGTGCAAACGATGGGTTCGGACCACCCTGGACTGGCTAGCCGCCGACAGCTCACTTTACGTTTGGCTTGGGGCCGACCAAAAGGATGGCTTTCAGCCACTCCCCGATTTCATGATCATGATGCGGTCGTTTCCGCTAACCACCCGCAGCTTCATCACTATGCGCAACCAACGCGGCTACGGCACGCAGAAAAACTGGATGGCCGTTCGGCAAGAGCTGCTCTACTACACCGTAGGCAATCCGGTCTTCAACGTCGAAGCCGAGTACACCGACATTCCCAAGATTCTCCGTGGTTACTACAAAAAGGTTAACGGCGCGATAACCGAGAATCTGGAGCGTGGCAAATCCGAGAACATTCGCGCAGGCAACGTCTGGGTGGACATCCAGCAGGTGTTCTATCGCATGGAAGAGAACGTCAGCGGTTGCTACGCACAGAAGCCACTGAAGTGTATTGACCGCATCGTCAGGGCATCGTCAAACATCGGGCACCTCGTCGTCGACTTCTTTGCCCACTCAGGAACCACTCTCTTGTCCTGCGAAATCCTGAAGCGGCGATGCTTCACCATCGACACGGATCCGGTATTTTGCGAAATGGCCATCCGCCGCCTCGAACATTACCGTACCACCGGTCAGCTCGGCTGGCAGAACAGCCATGCCTTCGAGAACGACGTTCAGGTGCAATTCAAACCAGTTCCCGACGAATCAGACACCGTGAAAACACCGTCCGCAAAACCAGATACGTCTCAGGCAGTCCAAGGCGTCCTTTTCTGATCCACAGCATGGAAAAGCTCAGACTCGAACTCGACCGACTGATTGCTTCACTACCTCACGAGGCCGATTTCCGTCGCAAGCTGGAGGATCTTTTCTCGGTCTATCCGTTCAGCGAGTACGAATACATCATCTCCGCACTATTAAGTGCCGGCAAGTTGACATTCGATGAATATGTCGAGTTGAGGGAAGACTATATCGCTCGGAATCGGTTTCTCTATGTCTTCGAAATCAGCGCACCACGAGGCTTCGGCGAAGCTTGGGCACAGGGCCATCTATCGGAACTGGTTCCCGACCTCGTGAAGCCATCCAAGAAGCTGGACAAGAGTTACAGTGGCGAATACGACTTCATTCTGGACGGGGCCACCAAGATCGAGGTCAAGGCGTCTCGGGCCGTGGATTTCGACAGTGAAGGACCTCTCTACGTCAAAGCGCTCACCACCGATTCTCCCAAAGACTTCGACATGAATTTCCAACAGGTCAAGCCCGCCTGTTGTGACGTCTTCCTCTGGGTTGGCGTATGGCGCGACAAGATTCGCTATTGGGTGCTGGCCTCCCGCGAAGTTGCCGGCAACAAGTACTACTCCGGTGGCCAACACCGCGGGAATGTCGGGGAGGGTCAGTTACACCTCAAACGAGACAACATCAAGGATTTCCCTAAGTACGAGTCGCGGTCTACATCGCTGCTGCAAGCGATTCGCGACGCCTACAAACGACAACGCTCGCAATAGCCGAGCGGCCATGATCCCGCTGGTCGTTCGCTCGCATGGTTCGCTGATGTGGGGGACGTCGGCGCCGGAGGATCTGGTGGTGGCGGCTCGCCAGCACGGGTATCGCCGTGTCGCCCTCACCGACACCGACAACCTCTATGGGCTGTGGCCATTCTTGCAGGCGTGCCGCGAACAGGATGTCGCACCCATCGTCGGCGCCGAACTCACCGAGCCGGGCTCGCACCGCCGCGTGGTTTGTTTGGTCGAGAACGACGACGGCTATCGCAATCTGTGCCGGCTCATCACGCGCAGGCATTGCAAGAAAAACTTTGCCCTGGTCCAAGATGTCCCTGCCTTGGCGATCGGGCTTTTCGTGTTGGTGCCTGGTGCAGATCTTCTTGCGCCTTTTCACGAGGCTGGCGTGAGCGTGGCCGCGGCGTTGCCGCGCCGGCCGTCGCAGAGCGCGGCCAAGGCGAGAGCCGAAGCCCGGCGGCTCGGCGTTCCCGCGGTTGCCGTGCCTTCCAGCTTTTTTCTCGTGCCCGGCGATCACGATCTTCACCGACTTCTGCGCGCTATCGCCCGCAACACCAGCTTGTCGCGCTTAGAATCCAACGACGTCGCACCAGCCGACGCCTGGCTGGCGCCTCCCGCACATTACCAACAGCGCTTCGAGGTCTGGCCCGAAACTCTCGCTGCCAGCGACGAGGTCGCCGAACGACTGACCTTCACCGGTCCCAAACTCGGCCTGGTGATGCCGCCATGGACAGATCCCTCGGGCCGGGCAAGTTGCGAAGTTCTGCGCGAACGCACCTACGTCGGAGCTCGTAAGCGCTACGGCACCGAGCTACACGAAACCGTGGTCGACCGCATCGAGTACGAACTCGCCACCATCGAGCGCATGGGCTTTTCCACCTATTTTCTCGTGGTCGAGGAAATCGTAAAGCGCTCGCCACGCATCTGCGGTCGCGGCAGTGGCGCGGCCTCCATCGTGGCTTACAGCTTGGGCATCACCAACGTGTGTCCGGTGAAATTCAACCTCTACTTCGAACGCTTCCTCAATCCCGGCCGCAAAGATCCGCCCGACATCGACGTGGACTTCGCCTGGGACGAGCGCGATGCCGCCATCGCCTCGGTACTCGATGAATTCCGCGCTCACAGCGCCATGGTCGCGTGCTTCGCCAATTTCCAACCGCGCATGGCCATCCGCGAGACCGCGAAGGTCTTTGGCCTGACCGACGCCGAGATCGGACAGGTATCGAAGCGCCTGCCCTGGTTCTGGCGCGAGGTCGGCAACGACGACATCGCGTGGGAAGCCGGCCGGCTTTGCCGGCCGCGAACCGTCGCGGGAGGGGATGGGAACCCTCCCAGGGTTCCCATGGCAAACGACCTGATTGAACGTCTGCGGGATCTCCCGGAAATGAAAGATCTCGATTTCCCCGAGCCGTGGCCCGAGATCCTGCAACTGGCCCAGCGCCTGATCGGAATTCCACGCCACATCTCCGTGCATCCGGGCGGCGTGGTCATCACGCCCGAACCCATCGATAGCTACGTCCCCGTCGAAATCGCGCCCAAGGGCGTGCCCATCATTCAATGGGAAAAGGACAGCACCGAAAGCGCAGGCCTGGTGAAAATCGATCTCCTCGGCAATCGCAGCCTGGCCGTGATCCGCGATGCGGTGGCCAATGTGCGAGCAAACGGCATCGCATTCGACGAATCCCGCTGGGAGCCCGAGGACGATCTGGCCACGCAGGCGAGCATCGCGGCCGGCACCACCATGGGCTGCTTCTACATCGAGAGCCCGGCCACGCGGCTCTTGCAGCAGAAGGCGCGGCGAGGCGATTACGAACACGTGGTCATCCACAGCAGCATCATTCGGCCGGCTGCCAACAAGTGGATTCACGAATACCTGCGCCGCTTGCACGGCGGCGCTTGGCAGCCCATCCACCCGCTGCTCGAAGGCGTGCTCGACGACAACTACGGCATCATGGTCTATCAAGAAGACGTAGCCAAGGCCGCCATGGCCCTGGCCGGCTTCGACCACGTCGAGGCGGACGGCCTGCGCAAGGTGATGAGCAAAAAGGATCGCGCCAAACGCCTGCCCGACTACCTTCGTCGTTTCATCGCCGGCGCGCGCGCCCGCGGCGTTTCCACCGAACAGATCGAAGCGGTCTGGGAAATGATCTTGTCCTTTGACGGCTATTCATTTTGCAAACCGCACAGCGCCTCGTACGCGCGCGTGTCGTTCCAGGCCGCGTACTTGAAAACGCATTTCCCCGCGGAATTCATGGCCGCGGTCATCAGCAATCAGGGCGGCTTCTATTCCATCGCCGCCTATGTCTCAGAGACGCGGCGCCTGGGCGTGCGCGTGTTGCCGCCGGATGTGAACCACAGCGAGATTCTGTGGCAGGGCAATTCGCGTGGGGAGCGGCGAGCTTCGCTCGACGCGGACCATCGCGCGAGGCCGAGCGAAGCGAGCGGAGGGGTGGGTGGCGGGCAGGGGCCGAGGGTTTGGGAACCCGCCCAGGGTTCCCATATCAAGATCCCTACCATGCGCGTGGGCTGGCTGACCTTGCATCACCTCAGCACGGAAACGCGCAGCCGCATCGTCGCCAACCGCCCGTACCGCGACCTCGTCGATTTTCTCGAACGGGTCCGCCCCGACGAGGAAGAGGCGCGCGTTCTCGTCCACGCACGCGCCTTCGATGGACTTTCCTCGGGCCTTCCTGCGGCCGAAAGCCACAAGGCCCAGCTTTGGCAAATCGCGGCCTGGCGCAAAGTCGCGGCCCAGCGCAAGTCAGCCGATCTGTTCACCCGCGCATCGGATATTCCACGCCCGTCGCTCGATCCCGACGACCCGCAAGCCCGCCTGCACGAGGAAATGCGCGCTCTCGGCTTTCTGTGCGATGTGCACCCCATGAGCCTTCTAAGTAAGAACCCTGAGAGGGTTCTTACCAACTCCCGCGATGAGCTCCGCCAGGCAAAGCCCGTCGGCGCTCACGCGCCGTGCGCAGCCACGGTCAACGGCAAGCACGTCGTCAAGGCGAAGGATCTCCCCCGCTTCGCCGGCCGCCGCGTGCGCTGCGCCGGCTTTCTCGTCACCGGCAAGGTGGTGGCCACCATCCAAGGCGAGCCCATGGAGTTCATCACCTTCGAGGACGAAACCGGCCTCATGGAATGCACCTTCTTCCCCGAAACCTACCGCCGCTTCTGCCACATGCTCGACCACCAGCGCCCCTACTTCATCGAAGGCAAAGTCGAAGAAGACTACGGCGCGTTCACTATCACTGTCGATGCCGTGAGCAGAATCGAGCTCACCGAAAGACATGCGAATGAGGAGGCAGCTGATCGCGACATCCGAGAAAGCGGCCGCTCTCCGGATGCCGACTTCTAGAGGTGTCGCCCACCCAGTTTCAGGTTGGGAACACGGCCGAAGTGATCTTGGTTGCGGGTCAAGAGGACGCCGCCATTGGCCAAGCAGACGCCGGCGATCAGATAGTCCGCCATGCCGATCCCCTGCCCTTGCGACTCGAGCTTGCGCCGCACATCCGCCGCGCGCTCGCTGGCTCCGGGTGTCAGGCCCAGCACGGTCAGCGCGGCGAGCAGCTGCGACACCCTCTCCTGCTCGGCAGCGCTCTTCGCACCGCTGAGCAACTCGAAGCTGTTGACAGCGGTTGTGGCCAGGTGGCCGGTCTCGATCTCCAGTTCGATCCGCCTGGCCCATGGCGAACGGTCGCGCAAAAAGTCGATGAGCACGTCGGAGTCCGCGATCATCATCGCCAAGTGCTCCGGATGCGAGCAATGGAGGCCGAGAGATCGTCCGCCGCCTTCGCGCCCAGCGAACCCTTGAGGGCGAGCGCGGTCGCAGTTCGGCTCTTGCGAGAATCGTCCTCGGCCAACATACGTTCGACAGCCTCCTGGACCAGGCGGGAAAACCCCTTCTCGCCTCGCCTGGCAGCGAGATCTAGCAAGCGGGCTCGCTGGGAGTCTGGGATCTCGACGGTCGTCCGCATGGCTGAACCGTGACATGCATGCACATGCATGTCAAACATATAATGGTTTAATTATAATTACTTACCATAGTGGCAAGGCTTCCTTGCCTCATGCTGAACATTTGATTAGTGTTGGATAGTCGTGGACAAAAAGGTCGACAAGCTCAACCCGGCCCAGCGCGCGGCCGTCGAGTACGGGAATGGGCCGCTCCTGATCATCGCGGGGGCGGGCTCGGGAAAGACCGCTACCCTCGCCCACCGAGTGGCGGAGATCATCGCCAAGGGCGCGGATCCGCGGCGCGTGTTGCTGCTGACCTTCACCCGGCGAGCCGCGGCCGAGATGATCCGGCGCGCGCAGCTCATCATCGGCAAGATCGGTTTGAAAACGGCGGGCAGCGGGAACACCGCCAACATCACTTGGGCGGGCACGTTCCACTCCGTCGCAAACCGGCTGCTGCGGCTCCACGCCTCCTCGATTGGACTCGATCCTTCCTTCACTGTGCTCGACCGCGAGGATTCGGCTGACCTCGTCGATCTGCTCCGGCACCAGCTCGGGTTCGCGCGTACCGAGAAGCGCTTTCCACGCAAGTCGACTTGCCTCGCCATCTACTCGCGCACCGTCAACGCGCAAGAGCCACTCGGGGCGTGCCTGAAACAGACGCATCCTTGGTGCGTGGAATGGGAGAAAGAGCTGGGCCAGCTTTTTTCCGCATATGTCGACGCCAAGCACGCCCGTCATGTGCTCGACTACGACGATCTGTTGCTCTACTGGTGGCTGATGATGTCCGAACCGGCGCTCGCCGAACGCGTGGGCGCGCGCTTCGACCACGTGCTCGTCGACGAGTACCAGGACACCAATACCTTGCAGGCACAGACTCTGCTCAGGCTGAAGCCGACGGGAACCGGCGTCACCGTGGTCGGCGACGACGCGCAGTCGATCTATTCCTTCCGCGCGGCCAGCGTGCGCAACATCCTCGACTTCCCCAACCAGTACGCGCCGCCAGCCGCCGTCATCACCCTGGAACAGAACTACCGGTCGAGCCAGCCCATCCTCGACGCCAGCAACGCCGTCATCGGGCTGGCCAAGCAGCGCTTCACCAAAGATCTATTTTCGACCCGCACCGCCGGCGAGCGACCACGCCTGGTGACAGTGCACGACGAGGCCGAGCAGGTCCGCTACGTCGCCGAGCGCGTACTCGAACAGCGCGAGGCCGGGCTTCCGCTCAAGCGCCAGGCCGTGCTCTTCCGCGCGGCCCACCACAGCGACGCACTGGAGGTCGAACTCGCGCGCCGGAATATTCCTTTCGTCAAATACGGAGGATTGCGCTTTCTGGAAGCAGCGCACGTCAAGGACATGATGAGCATCTTGCGCTGGGCGGAAAATCCACGCGACTCCATCGCGGCCTTCCGGACCCTGCAGTTGCTGGACGGTGTGGGGCCGGCGGGCGCAGGACACGCCTGGAAATGGGTCGAGGACCACGGTTTTGACTTGCAAGCACTGCGCGCCTTCACACCGGCCGGTGCCGCTGGCGCGGAGTGGCCGTCGTTCTGCGACCTCATGCTCTCACTTCACACCCAGGCCTCGGCTTGGCCAGGACAGATCGGCGTGGTCCGCCGCTGGTACGAGCCACGCCTTGAAGCCTTGCACGGCGACGCACACGCGCGCTCTGGCGATCTGGAGCAACTCGAACAGATCGCCGGTGGCTTCGATAGCCGCGAACGCTTTCTTTCCGAGGTGACCCTAGATCCTCCCAGCGCCACGGGCGCCGAAGCGGGACCGCCCCTGCTCGACGAGGACTATCTGATCCTGTCGACCATCCATTCGGCGAAAGGCCAGGAGTGGGACGCGGTCTTCGTGCTCAACATGGTTGACGGTTGCATCCCCTCCGACATGGCCACCGGCACGCCCGAGGAAATCGAGGAAGAACGCCGCCTGCTCTACGTGGCCATGACCCGCGCCAAGAGCACGCTGCAATTGATTCGCCCCCTGCGCTTCTTCGTGCGCCAGCAGCACCGCCACGGCGACCGTCACGTCATCGCGCCGCTTACTCGCTTCATTCCCGAGACTCTGCTGGGCCGCTTCGAGCGTGTAACGGAACACGATCCCACCATGGCCACCGGCGACGGCAATCCTGAAGCCGGCGGCATGAGATTTGACGTCGGGGCAAAGCTGCGGGCGCTGTGGACCGGCTGAAGGTCAGCTACAGACTGTCCTCCACCATCTTCTCGAACTGAGCCAGGAAGCTCGCTGGAATCTCGACCAGACTCGGCGGTTCGACCTTGACGGGGTCGGCGAAGATGTCGATGGCATCGGGCCGCTGGATCTCGGCCACGACCTCGTCGTGCTCCACGAATGAGATGATTTGCACAGGCTCTTCCGCCTCTGGTTGGGCAACCGCACTCGTCCGCACAGCTGCGCGGGCTCGTTTGTGGGGCTCGACGGCAACAGTAGGGATGTCGGCCCGTGCGGTTCGAACGGCCGGCCGCATGGCTTGGGTTGCATGATGGTCAGGCATAACTGCTGCGGGAAAGGACGGTTCGGTCTCGGGTGCGCGAGAAGACACACTGACCACTGCGAGTGCGGCAATCATCAGAGGCGCCAATCCGATCGCACCGAGGTGGGCGCCGAGTTTGCCGAAGACCGGCGGGAGCAGCCCGCGCAAATCGCTCAGTCGGCCGCGCAGCCTTTCCAGGGCGCGGTGGATGCGCGTGCGGATGGTCGCGCCCGCAATTCCCAGCCGGCTGGCCGAGACCTCATCGTCGAGGTCGCCGTAGTAGCGCGAGAGCAGCGCCCGCCGAGCCTCGCGCGGCAGTTGCGCCACGCTGGCCCTGACCGCGCGGCGCCGCTCGCGGGCCAGCACGACGTCCTCGGGCGTGCCGGATACGGCGAGGCCGCGAACGTCGGCAATGTCCAGCGTCGCAGGCTTGCGCCGCCGCCACACATCCACGATCAGATTGCGGTAGATGCGTTCGAGCCAGGGCTCATAGCGACCATCGGGCGGCGGCGAGCGAAGCGCACGCATAACCGCCTCGGCGCCAAGCTCCTCTGCCACATCCTCCCCCACGCGTCCCGCATACCGCCTCGCAATGGCATTTCCATGGTCGAGAAGCGCTTTTCCTTCCAGGGCGGTCATGGTCGTCACCTCCTGTCCGGATCAACGTCAGCCCACCCGATTCGTTCCCACCACCTGATTGAAATAATACCACGAACCGCCGGCGCCGCGCTGCGGTTAGAATAGTGGCAATCGCTCCATGACCTTCCTGTTCGGCATCCTGGTTATTGCGCTGGGCTCGGGCGAAGCCAGCCCGGCGACAAGTGCGCCCATGCCTGGCCGGGCGTTATATGTCCAACCCCTGGGAAATTGCGCCTCCAGGACACAGGGCGTGGACGAAGTCGTGGCGGCCTTGCGCGCCTTCTATCCCATCGATGTGCGCGTGCTCGCTTGCCAGGAGCTGCCCAAGGCCGCCTACTATCCACCGCGCAAGCGCTACCGCGCCGAGCGTCTGCTCACCTACTTGAACCAGCGAATGCCCAAGGACGGGTGGCGTATTCTGGGCCTGACCGAGGTCGACATTTCCACCACCAAGGACAAATTTCCCGACTGGGGAGTCATGGGCCTGGGCGAGCTGCCCGGAACAGCCACCGTCATCTCCTCGTTCCGCTGCCGCAAGAAGGCCCGCAACCAGGCTCACGCCATCCTGCGGCTGTCCAAGGTAGCGGTGCATGAGATCGGCCACACCCTGGGCCTGCCCCACTGCCCAACCCGGGGCTGCTTGATGGAGGACGCCATGGGCAACGTGACCACCACGGATCGCGAGCGCGACTTCTGCCCGGTGTGCCGAGCCTTGGCCAAGCGCAATGGCTTTTCCATCGCCGAGAAGCCGGCAGCGGCCTGGCTGCGCGGCCGATGAACAGCCTTCCACCGCGCAATCGTAGCGCACTCCTCGACGGTGCGATGCTAGTCTGTCGCCCATGAGGAGCGTTTCGATCCTGGCCGGCGTGGTCGCGCTGGCCGTCCATGTCGCCGTGCCGGCAGCTCAAGCCGAAGACGGCACCGTCCGCATCGCGTTCGTCGGCGACGTGATGCTCGACGGCGGCCCCGGACACGTCGTCACGAGCGGAGGCGACCCGTTCGCAGGCGTGGCGTCCGTTTTGCGCGACGCCGATCTGACTATCGCCAACCTCGAATGCGCCATCGTGAAGAAAGGTCGCTCGCTCGACAAGGAATTCACTTTCCGAGGACCCGAAAGCGCGCTGCCGCTGCTCAAGAAATACTTCTCGGCCGTGTCGCTGGCCAACAACCATTCCGGGGACTGGGGCAAGGAAGGGTTCGCGACCGAGCTCGAACTTCTGCGCGAAACCAAGTTGCCCTATTTCGGCGGCGGATCCAATGCGCGCGCTGCTCGCCAGCCTCTGGTCCTCGCCGTCGGTGGCAAACGTGTGGCGTTTCTTGGCTACAACGACTTCCCTCCCCGCGCCTTCGCGGCCGGTCCCGCCACGCCAGGAACCGCATGGCTTGTCGAAAAGGATGCGGTCAGCGATATCAAGGCCGCGCGCAAGCAAGCCGACCTGGTCATTCTGTTTCTACACTGGGGCGATGATCTTGTGCCGGCCGAAACCCCGGAGCAACAGACGCTGGCACATCATCTCATCGACGCCGGCGCCGATGCCGTGCTCGGCGGGCACGCGCACCTGACCCAAGGGATCGAGTGGTACAAGGATTGCCCCATCGTCTACAGCCTGGGCAATTTCGTATTCGACTACTATCCCAAGGATCCGCCGGTCTGGAAGGGCTGGATCGTCAAGCTGACCTTCGGCAAGTCAGGGCGGCCCTTGCTCGAACGCACCAACGTCGAATTGGATCCCGCGGGCATTCCGCATGTGGTGCCATGAGGTAGCGCCAAAACGGCCAGCCGCCAGCATCAGTAGGCGTGGGCCGGATATCCCGCGGCCGTCGCGTATTGGCGGTACGCGGCCAGAACCGCGTTGTCGTAGTCGGTGTTGTACACGGTACAGCTCTTGGTGCTGCCATAGCTGTTGTAGTTGCCGATGGCCATCATCGTATACTGGTCGGCGCTGCAGCCCGGAAACTGCTGCTCGACCTGGGCTCGATTCCCGGCCACGCCAGCGATCCCGATCTGAATGTTGATATCCGGATTGAAGAAGGAGTTCGCCCAGCCACTCGCGGAGCTGTCGGTCATCAGATTGGGGTGACCGTTGGCAAGGAACCCCACGTTCTTCGAAAGACTCGAGCACGCGGGCACCACTTGCATGACTCCGTAACACCCCGATTCCGCCGTGGTCCAGCCGCTCGGCGTTCCGCATGGCAAGTTGGGGCAAGCCACGGCCTTCTCGTCGAAGCGCGACTCGACGTAGATGATGGCCTTGAAGATCATGGGATCGGGTTCGTTGTAGGCAGCCGCCCACTGCAAGACCTGGCAATCGAAAGCGTCCACGCTGACACCCGTCTGCTGGGCAACGAGGCCAGTGCGCAACGGATCGGTGTCACAGGACTTGATGCCGCCGCTACTCGCATCCCCGCCGTTGCCGTTTCCACCCCCGCACCCGCAAAGCAAAATCACCACGGTCGTGGCCGCGCTGATTCGGACCTCGCGCTTCATCGTTCAAGGTTACCACGGTCTCGAAACCAGGGCCGCGTTGGCCGCACACGTGCGAACGCCCTACACTTCGCGGACGACGGGAGAACAGCGGCCCTCCTTCCCTGGTCGATCACCCCGCGCGCACGAGGTCCGCCAGCGCCGTCAGTTCGGCTTCGCCGTTGTAGAAATGCGGAGAGACTCGCACGCGCCCGCGGCGGGGCGAAAGCACGACGCCCGCCTTGCTAGCCCGGCTCACGAATTCCTCGGCGCTGCCCGAGGGCGGCCGGAAGGTCAAGATGCCTTTGCGCACCCCGCGCGTCGGACCGGGTTCCAACCCCGCCTTGGCCAAGAATTCTTCCGCCTCTTCCAGCCAGGCCGCAATGTGCGCGGCGATGAGGTCGATGCCGACCTCGTCGAGCAGCGCGAGCGCGGCGCCCATGCCAAGGATGGTGGCGAAGCTCTGCGTGCCCTCTTCCAGCTTGGCCGCGTCGTCGCGCAGTTCGAAATGCAGATGGTCGAAGTCGAGCGGGTTCTTCACGCTCTTCCAACCCACAACCGACGGCCGAATGCGGGGAAGGATCTCGCGGCGAACGTAGGCGATGCCGATGCCGGGCAGTCCCAGCTGCCACTTGTGACTATCGGCGGACAGAAAGTCGATGTTGGCATTCACCACGTCGATGGGAAAAGCGCCAACGCTCTGAATGCCGTCGACGCAAAAAAACACCTCGCGTTCTCGGCAAAGCGCGCCGATGGCCTCGAGATCGCTGGCCACGCCGGTCGCGAATTCGACCGAACTGACGGCAACCACGCGCGTGCGCGGCCCGATGGCTCGGGCCACCGCCTCGCGCACGACACCGCCCTCGGTGGCAGCGATTGGGCGCAGGAAAACTCCGCGGCTGGCAAGGTGCATCCACGGATAGACATTGGCCGGGTACTCCAGCTCCGTGCACACCGCGACCTCGTCGCCCGGCTGCCAGGCCAGCCCCTCGGCAAACGACGAAAGGCCGTGCGAGGTGCTGCGCACGAAGGTGATTTCATCGGGGGACGCGCCCAGAATGCGCGCAGCGAGGGTGCGGATCTCGCGCTCGCGGCGCACCCAATCGGAAATATTGGCCATGCCGTGATTGACCAAATCGCCAACCCAGCCTTGCACGGCATCGCGCACACGCGTCGAGGTCGGGGACACGGCCGCGTGGTTCAGGTAGTGGCAGTTCCTGGTGATGGGAAACAAGCTGCGATAGCTGGCTAGCGTGTCTGCCATGGTCCGCCCCTAGGACTTCTTCTTGAACGCCCCATTGCCCAGGTGAACCTCGCGCACGTACTCGATGGTGTCGAAGATGGTCGCGCTGGCTTCGCGAGGCGCGAAACCGAGTTCCTCCCGCGCCTTCGCCCCGTCGAAATACCAGAAGTACTTAGCCTGATCGGCCGCGGCGGGTTCGATGGGCGGGGAGCGGCCGAGGGCCTTGAAAATCGCCGACTGCGCGCGCGCCGCGAACCAGGGCCAGTTCCCCTTCAACTTCACACGCGGCGAGTACTCCTTGCTCAGGCGCTCCATGCGATCGAAGTATTCGGCGAAGGTCATGTTGTGTCCGCCGAGCAAATAGCGTTCGCCGGGTCTGCCCTTTTCCATTGCCACGGGAATGATGGCCGCCACGTCGCGAGCGTCGACGAAATTGATCCCGCCCGGCGGAACCACACGCACGTCGCCGGCCAGGAACGACACGACCTCGCGCGTGGACCCGATGCGCTCGTCGCCCGGCCCAAGCAGCAAGCTGGGATTCACCATCACCAGTTCGACCTTGTCGCCACAAAAACGCCGCGCGGTCGCCTCCTGGTAGAGCTTGCTGGTGTAGTACCCCCAGCGCGTGATGAGCGCCATGGGCGGCGGCGACGATTCGTCTGGCCACTCGTCGTCGCGTTCGGAGATCGCGATGGTGCCGCTGGTCGACGACATGACCATACGCTTGACCCCGGCAGCGGCCGCGGCCTGGCACACGACGCGCGTGCCATCGACGTGAACCTGGAACATCAGGTGCGCGTCCTCTGGCTTGCGCGAAACAAAACCGGCCAGATGGTAGACGTGCGTGATGCCTTCCATGGCACGTGCGACGTCGGACTCGGAGGTGACCGTTCCGACGAGAACCTCGACCCCGTGCGCGTCCAGCGCTGGCGTATTGAACAGCGACAGCACGCGAATATCCGCGCTGTCTACGCGCTTACAAAGCGCGTCCATGAAATGGTTGCCGAGAAATCCAGTGGCGCCGGTCACCAGGATCTTCACGACGACCTCCGGGCCAGACTCTGACGTTTCCGCGTGCGGAACGGCGGCGGCACCAGTGGCCCCAGCTTCTCTCCGTTCCAGGCCGCGCGCACGCTCTCGACGTCGTATCGCGGAGTGACGCCGTCGCGCAGGTTCTCGACGATCCGCTGCGTGATGGCCGAGCACATGCGCCAGGCTTCCTGATGAGACATGCCCTGCGTGAGCTGGTGCAAGAAATCGATGGTAAGGAAGGGGCCGAAATAGACGCCGAGATCGCGTTTCTTGGGAATCGTGGCGCCGACCGGCATCGCGGCGTGCGCGCCTTCAATATAGGCGGGCAGAATTCCGGCATCGGCGTGCAGCGCCAGGTAGCCTAAGCTGGGCAGGAAGTCCGCCATCTCTCCGCTGCGCGAACGCGTGCCCTCGGGAAACAGCACCAGGCTCTTGCCCTTGCGCAGGACCTGCTCGGCGATGCCCAGCGACTTGCGGATCGATCCGCTGCGCTCCATCGGCACCAGATTGGTCAGATTCTTGAAATAGGCGCGCCGCCACTTGTTCTTGAAGAAATAGTCGGCGGCGGCCAGCGAGGCCAGTTCGTGGCCCGCGTCGCCAAGGGCAACTTTCAGCGCGCCCATGTCGAGGTGGGACGAGTGGTTGGAAGCCACGATGAAGTTCGTGTGCTGCGGAATGTAGGCCTCGCCGCGCACCTTGGTCTTGAGCGCCCGCGTGTAGAACAGTCGCTGCGCCGTGGCCAGGCCACGCTTCCCCAGCTGCGCAACGGGCGCCGGCAATTTGATGTCGTCCCCTTGGCTCTCGCTCTCGACGGGTTTGCGGGTCTCGCGCTTTTCCACCGCCGTCGCATGGCGCTTGCCCGTGACCATGTCGAACAGCGTGGCCACGTCGTGGGCGCTGGCGAACACCACGCCCTCCGGCACGTGCACGCCCGCGTTCTCGATGCCGGCCGCCAACTCGTTGTAGGTCAGGCTGTCGAAGCCCAGCTCGTCGAGCACGCTCGACATGTGCACCTCGGAGTAGGGCTTGCCACAGGCATCGGCCACGATTTCCAGGAACCAACTGTGGCTGGCCTCGGCGTTGCGGGCAGTACTGCCATCGACGGTTTTCTCGGCCTGCGCCTTGTCGTGGCGCATGCGCAACTCGGCCGTGACATCGCGGCGCCTGACCTTGCGCGTGCTCGTGCGCGGCAGCTCGCCCTCCCAGAACTCCAGCGTGCGCACGCGCTTCCAAAACGGCAGCGAGGTCGAGATGGTGCGGAAATGGGCCTCGATCTTCTGCTTCACCTCGGCGAGCGACAGCGCGGGCTCGACTTGCACGTCGGGCACCACCGCGCACGCCACGTGTTCGGCCACGCCGTCGGGCAGACCGACCACCGACAGCTCCTTGATGTACGGCGAGTCCTTATACAGATCCTCGATCTCGTCGGGATAGACGTTCTTGCCGTTGGCATCGATGATGATGTCTTTGCTGCGGCCGACGATGTAGAGGTTCCCCTCGTCGTCGAAGCGGCCGAGATCGCCAGTGTGGAACCAACCGTCACGGATGGCGTGGCTGGTGGCTTCCTCGTCCTGCCAGTACCCGGCCATGACGTTCTTGCCGCGCGCGATGACTTCGCCCACGCCGGAATTGTCGGGGCCGTCGATCTTGACCTCGACCCCGGCCAGCGGTTGCCCCACCGAACCGGCGATGGGCTTCTTCTTGGGCGTGCTGACCGAAAGCACCGGCGAGGTTTCGGTCAGGCCGTAGCCCTCGAAGAAATCGAAGCCCATGCCGTAGAAGGTCTTGAGCACATCGGGCGGCAGGGCCGAACCGCCGCTGATCATGTAACGGATGCGCCCGCCCAGCTTCTCGTGCACGGGCAAGAACAGCAGCATGCCGAGATCGAGGCCCGTGCGCGCGCGCAGCTCGAAGTTGACGTCGGCAAGCGCCTTGACCGCGGATTCGAGAATCTCGGACTTGTCCGAGAATCGCTGCAAGACCCGACGGCGTAGGGTCTCCCACAACGCGGGCACGCCGACGATGGCGGTGATCTTGCCGTGCTTGAGCGCGTGGTTGATGGTGTCGCCGGTGAGATCGGGGATGTAGGTGATGCGCGTGCCGTGCGACAGCGGAACGAGCAAACCTGCCGTGAATTCAAACGTGTGGTGCAGGGGCAGGACCGACAACATGCAGTCCGAAGTGCCGAGCTCGAAGATGCGCGACAGCTCCGCCACCATGAAGGTGAAGTTCCGGTGCGTGAGCATCACGCCTTTGGGGTGGCCGGTGGTGCCCGAGGTGAAGATGAGCGACGCCACCGAGTCGGCAGTGTGCTTGGTCAGAAGCGACTTCCGGCGCTCGTTTTCAACTGCCTCATCGAGAAGCTCGAACACCTTCTCGAATGGCCAGATCTTGATTGCCAGCCCCGCATCGGCCAGCTCGCGTCCTAGCGTTGGACGTTTGTCGAGCAAGTCCTCGCCCAAAATGATCCCGGCAGCCCCCGAGGCGCGCGCGATGTTGACGACCTCTGCACTTGTGGAGTCGTTGGCCACGGGCACCGCCGTGGCGCCGACCTTGAGAATCCCGAAATAGCACATGGCCCATTCGGGCGAGTTCTTGGCGAAGAGAATCACTCGGTCGCCGGCCTTGACCGACTCGCCGACGAGAAACGTCCCTGCCCGCTCGGCCAGTTCGCGCAGATCGCGATAGCTGTACGATTCCTGGCGACCGCCGCGCTCCATGCGCATGGCGGTTCGCTTTGCGTGCAGCTTGGTTGTGGTGTCGAAGAGTTCGAGCAAATCGCGGTAGGCGTACACGCTCTTGGGTTTGGGCGCGTAGGTTTCGTCGAGCTCGGGCAGCACCCACTTCTGCAAACCCGGAAAGTGGATGTTCATGAAGTAGTCGTACCAGTCGATGGTCTCGGGCGACCACGGCACAAGCGCTCGTTCGTCAGGCGGCAGCCGGTCGCGCAGAGCCCGGATGTTGTCGGCGCGCAGGACGTACGCGTTGTCGAGAATGAACGGCCGGAACAAATCGATATCGCGGCCGGCGTCCTTGGTGACGCGCTTCAGGTCGTCCACCTTCTTCTTGACGGCGTCGACCCAATTGCCGAATCGACCACCGCCCCAGCCGGGACGAACCTTGTCGAGCGTGTCCGAAACCTTCTCGGTCATGCGGCTGATGAGTGGCAGCGAGGTGCGGTCGTATTCGTCGTAGCTGACTGGCCGGAATTCCATGCGCGCGGCCAGCTCGTTGAGGAACTTGTTGCCGGTTTCCTTGCTCTGAAAACGCTGGCGTTTGTAAAGGCCGGTCAGCGTCGTCACGCGGCCGATGCGCGAAGGATTGAGGTCGCCGCTGGCCAGCTGGTGCACCAGCGCCGGCTGCTCCACGCACGCTTGCGCCGCCACCATCAACATGCCGCCCGCGATGTGATCCACCGGCACCATGTCGAGAATCAGCGATTCCGACACGGGCAATTTGTTCTGACCCTTGAGCGCCAGGTAGACGAGAGGCGCCGACGTCGTGAACCCTTCGTTCCAGCCCTTGAACGGATACGCGATCGAGCTTTCCACGATGGCGGGGCGGACGATAGAGCGCACGATCCCTGTTTCACGTGCAACCAGCTGATCGCCAATGCTCTTCGTGTACGTGTAGATGTTGGGCCAGCCCCATTCCTTGGCGCGCTGGATCCCGCGTTCGGTCAGCTCGGTGCGCACCCAGTCCTTGCGCTCGCGCGCCAGGCCCATCTTGAGCGATGCCTCGTCGTCCGGATCGCGGTTCGCATCGTGCAGAAAGTCGCGCGCCTTCTGGCGCAGCTTCGCCACCACCTGGGCATCGTCGGCCTGGGCACGCACCTCGGCGGCGATGCGCGCGCAGTCGGCGATCTCCTGCTCGACGTTGAACTTGGTCGCGGGCAAGTCGCGCCAGCGCGGAAAATAGCCGTCGAGCTTTTCGCTCTCCCAGATCTCGCCACTGCGGTTGCCGGCCACGAAGCAAGTGCTGGTGTGGATCAGCGCCGGCCGCTTCATGCGTTTGACAAAGGCGATGACGTTTTTCGTGCCTTGCACGTTGGTGCGCAGGGCCGATTCCAGCGGCGGGTTGAAAGTCACCTTGCCCGACGAATTGATGACGACGTCGATGTCGCCGGCCACTCGCGCGGCATCCTCGTCGGAAAGTCCCAGATTGACTTCGGTGATGTCGCCGTCGACCACGCGCACCTTGTCTAACAGGAACGCGCGCAGTCCGTCCCCATGCTGCTCGCGCAGCGGATCGAAGGTGTGCGAGGGGACTACGTGATCCCAGAAGCGCGCCTCGCTGGACGTACCGCTTCCGCGCCGGACCATGACGTACACGCGGCCGACCTCGGGAAAATTGCGCAGCAGCATGCTGAGCAACACCTTGCCCAGAAACCCAGTCGCGCCCAGCACGAACACGTGCCGGCCGCGGTAGATGTCCCGCACCGAAAGAACGGAAGCCGCCGCGCGTTCGCTCATGGCCGCTGCACCCGACCTACTCGACATCCGCCATCAAGATGGGCGGCCACTTCATCAGCGTGATCGAAGCCGACGGTCCCACGAAACTGCGTGCGGTGGAGATGGCCTCGGTCAGTGACTCGGCCCTGTCCCAGCCCATGCGCGCCGGAACGTGCGCGTTCTTGGCGCCGGCCACGATGACCTTGCCGATGTGATTGCGCCCGTTCTCGCCCCAGTACCACATGAAGAACGGGTGCGCGCCGTGGTAGGCGTTCCCGCGCCGGTACATTTCGATGTAGCTCGGGTTGTGCGCGAATTCTTCCTCGTACTTGTGCTGCAGCTTGCGCGCGTCGCGCGTCTCGGGCAGTAGGCGGTTGAAGAACTCGATGTAGCTCGGGTGGAACTTGTGATCGAATTCGTCGTGGCAGGGGTGGCACAGAATCACCGCCCCACCCTTGCGCAGGACAGGCTTGCCCCGATAGAAATTGTGAAAATAACCCATGCCCATGACCTGAACCAGAATCGGATTCAGGATCGAATTGATGTTGTACGGGGATACGTACGGAATGGGGAAGATGACGATGTCGCTCTGACCCTTGAGGCTGACCATGTACTGGTCGTTCAGCTTGGCCAGGATGCGCTGGTGCACGGGCTCGGTCTTGCCCGCGTAGCACGCGATGAGTTCGTACTCGGCCGGAATGTTCTGGAAGATCTTGCGCTTGGCCGCGGTCGGCAGTTTTGACAAGCCGAAGCGCATGGCTTCGTACTTCATGCGGTCGAATTCCGAAAACTCGTCCTCGTTGCGGCCCAAAAAGTCGGTCGCGCTGCCGAACATGCGGTTGTTGAGCGCGGTCTCGATGTGAAACACCTTCATGTGTTGATCGACGATGGCGCCCTGGCGCTCGATCTTGGTGTTCATCTCGGAGCGCGGCGGATCCATGTAGCTGTCGCAGGCCGCGATGGTGTCGGGATCGTGGTGTACGCGTACGCTCTCGTAGTCACACAGCCCCACCGCCACCGACTTGTGCCCGCCGTCCATGGGCACGAGGTTGATGTTCACGTAGATGGTGAGGTCGCTCTCGACGGCGCGGCGGTTGATGTTGACCGTCTCGCCCTTGGCGGTCTTGCCCAGGTGAACGATCCCGTCGGGATCCTCGGCGTCGTGGTTGTAGTAGCGGTCGGGGTGGAAGGCGTCGAAGATCTTCTTGCCCACCATGCGCTTCATCTCGCCGTCGGTCATGCGCCGATGCAGCGAGTTGGCGATGACGAGATGGATGTCGTCCACGCCGTTGGCGTCGAGCATTTCGAGCAGGATCTCGATGACGGTCTGCCGGATATCCGGCGTGCGCATGGGCGGCAGCGGCAGGCTGATGTCGTCGATGGCGATGGTCACGCGCATGCCCGGCGCCAGCTGCGCATACAGCGGATCGGCGTCCAGCGGATGGTTCAGGGCGTACCGAATGGCGGCGCCAGGATTGTTCAGCCCTTCGATGGGCGGCTTGCCGTACACCACGCGCGTGCCGACTGGCAGGTCCTCGCACAGGATGTCCTCCCCGGAAAAGATCAGGCGCGGCGCCGAGTCGTTGTCGATATAGACGACCTCGTCGCCTTCCTTGTGCCGGGGCACGGGCCCGCGCAGGGCCTTCGATTCACGCTTGCTCATCTTCGTTCTTCTGATTTCTTGGCTATCGCAGGTCACTATCGCAGGTCGAGGATCGGCCAATCGTGTTGCAGGGCCGTGTTCTTCAGTCGGAAATCCGGGTTCACCGCCGTCGGGTGGCCGACCACGGAGAGCATAGGCAAATCGCTCATGCTGTCCGAGTAGCTATAACATTCGGAGAGATTGAGCCCCTCCTTTTCGGCGTAGATGCGCATCCAGCTAGCCTTGGTCGCGGCCGCCATCACTGGCGGCAAGAGACGCCCGGTGGCCTTGCCATCCACGAATTCGAGGTGGTTGGTGACCATGTCGTCGATCCCCAGATGACGCACGAGCGGAATGGCGGTGAAATCGATGGCGCCGGTGACCAGCACCTGGCGCAGCCCGAGCTGCCGCGATTTCTCGATGAGCTGGTAGGCCCCAGGAAAAATCGACGGCTTGATCACTTTGTCGAAGAGTTCTTCGGCCAGGTATCGCAAGCGGTCTTCGGACTCGCCTTTGTATCGGCGGAAGAAGATGTCGTTGAACAGCCGGCGGTCGAAAAAGTCCGCCGCCACGAACGCGGGAATGCTGAGCACGGTGGACAGCGTGCGCGAGATGCTACGCACGACCCCTTGCTGGTTGCGCGCGTTGTACGCGAAGGCATGGACGAGATTCGTCCGGCACAGGGTGCCGTCCAAATCATAGAACGCTGCGGCGGCCATGGATTGAATGGCAGCGTATATCACACGGAGAGGAGAGGTTCACACTTGACAGTGTCCCGCGACCGCCCGCTTACACTGCGCGAACCGTCGGAGGCTATGACGCCCCATCCAACGCGCCATCCGACGCGTCGTCCTGATGCGGCAACAATGCGCGATCCCCAGTCCCGCCTTTTTTTGCAATGGGGTATAAATGTCAGGCGATGGTCCAACTACTCAATCCCCGCGTCCTGGTCGCATCCCTGGTCTTGCTCGTAGCCTCGATGAGCTGCGCGCACCCCAAGCCGGCACCTGCGCCGATGATGTATCGGCCCGCGCCGACACCACTTCCACCACCGCCACCGCCACCCAAGATGGCCAAGCTGGTGGTCCTGCCGCTGGACAAGCTGGCCCTGCCAGGCACTGCCGAGGAGCTCAACGCCAAGTTGGCGCAGGTCAGGTTGCCCGGCACGGGGGATGCCGTGCTCGCCACCGTGAGCATGGAGACCGCGCAGCTGCAATCCGAGTGCGCCGAAGCCACGGAGACCTGCTACCTCAAGATCGCCAGGCTCGTAGATACCGGTCGGCTGCTTTGGGCTCAAGTCGAGAAGGTCGCCGGCAAGGGCAAAAAGAAGGCAAAGAAGAGCGGCACACGAATCCAAATCGTCCTCTTCGATCGAGACAAACTCAGCGTATCGGGCCAAGCCGACGAGACCTTCGCGGGACCTATCACTGGCGAAGAGTTGGACAAACTGATCGCCGCCGCGACCGGCGTACGTCCAGGTCAAACGCCCGAGGCACCACCGGCGGCAGCACCGCCGCCCGCAGCACCACCAGCGGCGGCGCCAGCACCTGCCGCACGCCCCGCCTATGCACCACAACCGGGCGCTCGCCAGCCAGGCCCGCCGCCCACGCCGGCGCCAGCCGGCTATCAACCACAGCCAGGCTATCAGGCGCCGTCCTCCGCACCACCGCCGGCTAGCTATCAACCGCCCACCTCGACACCGCCCCCAGGGACCTATCAGCCGCCGGCGGCCTCGCCGTCGCCGCCGGCCTATGCCCCGCCCGCCGCCCAGCCACCACCCGCTGCCGCGCCGCCGCCGCCTGCCTATGCGCCTCCCGCGGCCTCGCCGCCTAGCTATGCGCCGCCGCCCGCCTCGCCTCCGTCCGCACCATCGCCTTCACCAGCGAGGTGGCAATGAATCCGGTGAAATGTCCCAATTGCCGGTTGTCGCTGCCGCAAAACTGGACAGGGATGAGCGATCCCAACGCCAAGTGTCCCTACTGTGGAAAGATGCTGGCGAGCCCACCCGCCCCCGCGGGCGCACCACCGCCGGCACCGCCGGTCGCGCCGCCTCCGCAAGCCGCCAGGCCGGCGAAGACCATGCTTTGGGGCGTGGGTGGACCTATCCCCGGTCCCCCCGCTCCAAAGCCCGCGCCCGACTTCGCACCACAGCCGGTTTCCAAACCAATGACTTCCGCCACAAGGGACGCATTGGCCATGTCCGCAACGGCAAATCGCGACTCGATCGCCGAGCCAGCGCATGCGGCGTTCACGGCGCCTGCGGAGCCACGCCCCGCTCCCGAAGCCGACATGGACGTGAACATCGATGAGCCAGCCGATCCAGTTCCCGCCAGTTCGACGATCCAGACTGCCTCGAAGCCAGCCGCCACCGTCATGTTTGAATCGGGAATGGCTCCCGCCGACGGGCCGCTGGCCAGGATGGAACGGCTTGCGCCCGAACCGCAACCCGCCACATCCGGAACCGCCGATGAAATGGCAGAGCCGGAGCCGCCGGCGCCTGCGAGCCCCAGGCCGACTCCGACGAAGTCCAGACTGAAATCCAAGCCCGTGCCCAAGAAGGGCGCGAAATCTGGAAAACCCGCCAAATGGTCGACCGCCGAGCCTGAGGAAGACAGCGAAGAGCCGAAGTCCTCGTCGAGCAAAGCACCCATGATTGTCGCCATTGCCGTGGCTGCGGCAGCCTTGATCGGAGCCGGCGTCTACTTCCTACGCGGCAAGAGCGAGCCAGCGACCAAAGAGCCGGCCAAAGCCGCCGAGCCAACCCCAGTCCAAGCCGAGCCCGCGCCAAGTGAAGAACCGGCCGCCTTGGCCCCCAAGCCCGCGCCGCCAGCCAAGCCACTTCCAGCCGCCAAGCCCGCGGTCGCGGAGAAGCCGGCCCGTGCGGAGAAACCCGCGCCCGCGGAGAAGCCGGAAAAGCCAGCCCGCGCTGAGAAGCCAGCCCACGCCGAGAAGGCCGCCGCCGCAGAGAAACCCAAAGCCGAGCCCGCCGCGCCCGAACCCAAAGGCGCGGGCGGCAAGCCGAGCGAGGAAGACTTCCGGCGAGCCAACGAGGCCTACGAGCGCGGCAACGCCAATCTCTTCCAGGGCAACACGGCCGAGGCCATCACCGAGTTCAGCCACGCGCTCAAGTTGAACCCGAAAGACCCCGCCATTCACCGCGGTCTTGGGCTCGCCTACGCCCAGGCCGGAAAATCCGCGGAAGCCACCAAGCACCTCAAGCTCTATCTCAAGGCAGCACCCAAGGCCACGGATCGAGCCATCATCGAAAAGCGCATCGACCAGCTGCACGGACACTAGGCTTACACCCTGGTCTAGCGCGCTGTCGAGACGCGAGCTGTTGGATAATCGCCGGCATGGAACGGAAAGCTGACAGAGAGCACGAGGCCCGCGTGCGACAGGACAGCGCCGCGCGAAGCCTGGTTCCAGATCCTCTGGCCAACTACCAGTTGCTCCGGCTTGCCTTGCACGAGATGCGCACTCCGATCACTTCCGTCCAGCTCAATGCCCAGTTGATCGAGCGGTCGCTGGCGAAACTAGGTCTCGACAAGGAGTGCCGTCTGGCCGGGACCATCGTCTCCGCCGCACGCAAGCTGGACGGGTTGACCCAGGAACTCGGCGACACCGCCCGCCTGCTCTCGGGAAAGGTTGCCCTCGATTTGCGCATGCACGACCTCGCTCGCCTGTTGCCCGAGATCCTTTCGCGCCACGTGGGAGCGCCAGACAGCAACAGCATCCGTCTGGAAATCCCACCCGGGCCGCTGCCGATCGCGGCCGACGAGCGTTGCTTGGACCGCATCCTGACCAACTTGGTTCTCATCGGTCTCGGCCGCGATGCGGGCGGGACCGGGATCGACCTGCGCGTGAGCGCAGCCCTGGCCGAGGTCGAGATCTCCGTAACCACGCCCGCGGCGCCAGGCGACGCATCGCTAGCATTGCCCAGCGACGAGGAGTTGGGGTTAGGTTTTTGTCTGGCCCGTGTCCTGGTCGAACTCCACGGCGGAAAGTTGCAGGCGCACAGAGGGCCGGCCCGCGAGATCGTGCTTTGCTTCTCGCTACCCAGAAACCGCTAGCCCAGGCCGTGCTTGACGAGTTTTTCCCAGAGATTCTTGCGCGAGATCCCCAGCATCTCGGCGGCCTTGCGCCGCTCGCCGCCAGCCAGCTCTAGCGTCCGCTCGATGTAGTCGCGCTCGAATTCGGCCATCACGATAGCGAGCGGCTCGACCCGCTCGCTCGACAGCGCCCCGGTGCTGCCGCGAAACTCCGATGGCAGATGATGGACCCGGATCTCCTGGCCGTTCGCCAGGATGGTGGCGTGCTGGATGGCGTGTTTCAGCTCGCGCACGTTGCCGGGATAGCTGTAGCCACGCAGGGCCGCCCAGGCTGTCGGCGCCAGGCTGGGCGGGGTCTGGCCAGGGGCAGTGAATTCGCGCAAAAATTGCTCGACCAAGATGGGCAGGTCGGAAAGGCGGTCGCGCAGCGGCGGTAGGCGAAGTTCAAAGACCTTGATCCGGTAGTAGAGATCCTGGCGGAACGAGCCCTCGCCGTCCGAGTTCTTGAGCGTGCGATTGCTGGCCGTGATCAGGCGCACGTCGACTTTGACCGAGGTGTTGGTGCCGATGGGCTCGAAGGCGCCTTCCTGCAGCACGCGCAACAACTTGGCCTGCACCTCGATCGGCATCTCGCCGATCTCATCGAGAAAAAGGGTTCCGCCATCGGCCGCCTTGAAGCGTCCGTCGCGCTGCTTGATCGCGCCGGTAAAGGCACCGCGCTCGTGGCCGAACAGTTCGGCCTCCATCAGGGTTGCCGGCACGGCGGCGCAGTTCACCGCGATGAACGGGGCGGCGCGACGATCGCTGGCCGCGTGGATCATGCGCGCAGCGAGCTCTTTTCCCGTTCCGCTCTCTCCGGTGAGTAGCACCGAAGCAGAGCTTGCCGCGATGGCGCCGATCTTGGCGCGCAGATCTGCGATGGGGGGCGAGTGCCCCTCCAGCATGTGGCCAGCCTGGCGCGCGGCCAGTTCGGCGCGGGCCGAGGCCAGTTCATGCAACAGCCGCCAGTGCTCGTCGATGCGCCCGACCATGGCCAAGACCTCGGGCAGGTCGAAAGGCTTGGTGACGTACTCGACGGCCGTTTCGCGAACCGCGGTGACCGCCTCTTGAATGGTCCCGTACGCGGTCATCAGGATGACGTTCGTGCTCGGCTGCTCGTCGCGAACCCGGCGCAGAATCGTGAAACCGTCGCCCTTGGGCAGTCGAACGTCACTCACCACCAAATTGAAGATCTGGCGATCGAGGCACTGCATGGCTTCCTGCCCATCCGCGGCCAATGCCACGCGATGACCGATCTCGCGCAACGCCTCGCCAAGTGGCAACCGGATCTCAGGCTCATCTTCCACCAAGAGTATGTCGAGCATTTCGCGATAATTCCGCTTCTGTAGTCCTACGCTGAAAGAGTGAGGCCCGATGTTGGGGTTGCGTCAGTAGCAAAGCAAGGGGATTCCGTCTGCGCAACGAGACGTCAATTAACGCATGGACGTCGACGCGGCCATCAGAAGACAAGGCGGATGGACTGGACTTTGCAGAAGACGGCCACGTCCATATCGGTATTGGCGAGCAACGAGAAGACTCAAATGCAATTCGACCCACCCAGTTTTGCCAGCATCCGCGAACTTCACCGGGCCGCGCGCAATCCTCGCGCAGGCAATGGGGTACAGAGGAAGCGCGAAGCAAAGGATCGTGCGTTTCGTTTTGGTAACGTACCGGTGCTCCTGGGTCACCGTATCGTTACTGCTTTCGCCATGGACGCTGGGAAGGTGTGAAGCATGAAGCGTGGTTTTGACCTGTCTATCGGCCAGCAGATGTGGATCGGCTTTGGGACAGCCGGCCTGTCGCTTGCGCTCGTGGTGGCGGTGGTCTTTTCCGGCCTGAGCAGGATGCGCGAGCTGCGCCACCAACAGACCGCACTCATCGCCCCGCGCTCCGCGGCCGCTGGCGATCTGGAAACCGCCATCCTTTACAAAACCTTGACTGCGGAAGGCTATGTGGCCACGCACGACGAACGGGATCGACTGGCCTACGAGCGGGTCTCGCAGCAGGCCAGCGAGATACTGCTTCGGCTGGGCGGGTTGTCCGACGATCAGGAAGGACGCGCCCTATTCGCGCCGTTACCCGAGCTTGCCCAGGACTTCGACCGCGAAGCTGACCAGATTGTTGCCCAGGCGCTGGCCGGGATGACGCCTGCCGAAGCTCAGCAGGCCGAGGTGCGTCTGGCCCATAGTCGGGAAAATCTGCTGGCTTCCCTGCGTAGGTACACGGATCTTCAGGAGGAAAAGGTGGACCGCGCTCGCGGGGCGATTGCCGCCGAGCAGGCCCGGACCGAGAGATCGCTCGTGGCGCTTTCGTTGTTGGTGCTGGGACTGCTGGGAGCCACCGGCATTCTGGCGGCGCGCGGTGTGCACGCCCCGGCCAAACAACTGGTGGCGGCAGCGCGACGGATGGCCGATGGCGACTTCTCGGACGTGCGCGGTTTGGGCAATCGGGGCGATCGGAAAGACGGGCGCGATGCTCGGAACGAACTCGACCAGCTTACCTCGGCCTTCGGACAAATGGCCGCGGCGCTGCGCGATCGGGAGGCCGGCTTGGCCGCGAGCGCGCGTTTCGCGACGTCCATGGCGTCGAGCCTAGAGATTGCTTCGTTGTGCGACATCGGGCTTGAGCAGATGATCGGGCACGTGGGGGCCGAAGTCGGGGCCATCTACGTCGTTGGCGAGGCACCCACAGGGCGCCTGATCCGCCAGGCATCCTTTGCGCTCGACGGCAAGGTCGAATCGCTGGCCCTGGGCGAAGGGATCCCCGGCCAGGCAGCGCTGTCGCGCAAGCTTCTCGTGGTCCGCGATATCCCCACCGACTCGCCTTTCGCCATCCGTCTGGGAGTGGACAGATTTCCGCCGCGCGAAGTGGTCGCCGTTCCCATGCTTCTCTCAAACCGTGTGCTCGGGGTGATTGTGCTCGGTAGCGTGCGCCCTATAGGCGAAGAGGCGATCACGTTCGTCACCCAGGCGGCCGACAGCCTGGCCGTGAGTCTGGACAACGCCATGGCCCATGCGCATGCGCGGAGACTGGCCGTCGATCTCCAAAATGGCAACGAACGATTGCAGGCGCAGAGTGAGGAGTTGCAGGTGCAACAGGAAGAGCTCCAGGCGCAAAACGAGGAGTTGCAGGCGCAGCAGATAGAGCTCCAGGCACAGCAAGAGGAACTGAGCAGCCGGAACGAAGAATTGCGCCGCAAGAGCGAAGAGTTTGAGGAGCGGGGACGGCGTTTGCAAGAGGTGTACGCGGAATTGCAGCAGGCGAATCGGCGCAAGGACGAATTCTTGGCCACCCTCTCTCACGAACTGCGCAACCCACTCGCGCCCCTGCATTCCAGCCTGTACCTCCTGCAGCGGGCCGAGCCCGGCAGCGACCAGGCCAACCGCATGATGGCCATCATGGATCGCCAGATCGGCCAGCTCACGGCGCTGACCAACGACCTTCTGGATGTCACCCGGATCAGCCGCGGCAAGATCACGCTCCAGTGCTCAACCGTCGATCTTTGCGCCCTCGTACGCAGCGCGGCCGACGACAACCGGGCGCTCTTCACCGGCCACGCGCTTCGCCTGGTACTTGAAGTGCCGGACGAACCCCTACCGCTCTATGCCGACCCGGCCCGCTTGTCTCAGGTGATTGGCAATCTCGTGCACAACGCGGCCAAGTTCACTCCAGCGGATGGCGAGATCACCCTCACGCTCGAAAGAAGCCCAGACTTGGAAAGAGCGCGCCTGATCGTCCGCGACACGGGCACAGGCATGGATCCCGACATGATGTCGCATGTTTTCGATCCCTTCTTCCAGGGCGACCAATCCCTGGCGCGGACACAGGGAGGCCTGGGGCTGGGTCTGGCCCTGGTCAAGGCGCTGGTCGAAATGCACGGCGGGAGGGTGGAGGCAGCGAGCGACGGGCCGGGCCATGGATCCACATTCACCGTCGAACTGCCGCTTTGCGAGGTACAGCGCGAGAGTACGCCACCGCCCTTGCTCCTGCAGCGCGCGCGCCGTCGCGTGCTGGTGATCGAAGACAACCTGGACGCTGCCAACAGTCTGCGTGACGTGCTGGAGTTGCTGGGCCACTCGGTCGAGACTGCCAGCGACGGCCGCCTGGGCGTGTCCCGAGCGCGCGAGTTTCGGCCCGAGGTCGTGTTCTGCGATATCGGATTGCCCGAGATGGACGGGTATGCCGTGGCGCGCGCCCTGCGCAACGATGCGCAACTGCGCGACGCCGTGCTGGTGGCGATGACCGGCTACGCCCAGCCCGAAGACAAGCGCCGCGCGACCGAGGCCGGTTTCCACGAACACATGGCCAAGCCGCCGAGTATCGAGCGTCTTGAGGAAGTCTTGTCCCGAGTCGCGCCGTCGCTGAGCTGAACCCCAATGGAGATCCGACCAATGAACCGAGTGAAGAGACGCCGAGTCCTGATCGCGGATGACAACGAGGATATGCGCGTGGTCTTGCGCAGCCTGATCGAGAGCCTGGGAGCGGAGGTTACCGAGGCTGCCAACGGCGGTGACCTGGTCATCCTTCTGGCCGATGGCCAAGAGCCGGTCGATCTCCTGGTCACGGACGTGCGCATGCCGTGGGCGACAGGCGTGCAGGTGGCGCTATCGGCGCGCGGCGCGGGCCTGACCATGCCCATCATCGTCATCACGGCCTTCGGCGATGATCGGCTGCGCGACCTGGTCCAGCAGTTGGGCGCCGCCACACTCCTGCCCAAGCCTTTCCGCCCCGACGAATTCTTGTCGCTGGCGCGCACCTTCCTATCCGCTTGACCCATGGACTTTGCGCAAGACAGATTGCCTGATTCGGTCCGACACTTCCGAGTGGTGGTCGCCGTCATCGAGCATGAAGGGCGCTTCCTTATCACCCAGCGGCGTTCCACCGGCAAGCTTGGGGGACTCTGGGAGTTTCCGGGTGGCAAGGTCGAGCCTGGCGAAACCGATGAGGCAGCCCTCAACCGGGAGATCCGCGAGCGCATGGGCGTCGACGTGAGGGTCGGCTGTAGGAAGGCCCGCAGAATCCACCAGTATGTTGGGTACTCGGTCGATTTGGTCCTTTACGAGGCCAGCATCCCTCCCGACCAAGAGCCGCGGCCCCTGCGGGTTGCCGACATCCGCTGGGTGGCCCCGCACGAGCTAGAGCAATACCCGTTTCCGCCTGCCGACCAAGCCACGACCGATCAACTCCTGGGTCTCGGGTTTTCCTAGCCTGGCGGGGCCACGCCACCGGAACTTCGAGCCGAGCCGGATCCATCTCCGCTCGATAAAGATTGCTTGCTACGGCGACGCCGTTTCAAGCTGTCGAACGAGATCCGGGCGATCCGAATTCGTCAGCCAATCTTCAAGTATCTTGCTGGCCAGAAGCGCCGCGAGCATGCGATTGCGCGTCTCTTGTCCAGCCGCCTGGTAGGCAGCAGCCACCAACTCCTCAACGCGATACCTGGGCTTCAAAGGAATTCGTTTCATGGCAGGGCTCCTCTCTTGGTTGCCGCGAGGTCTTTTCGATTGGATGCCGCTTAGAGTGCAGGAGATGGGCCAACCGCCAAGAGGCAGGATCTGGCAGCTCGTGGACTGTTCCACACCGGGCCTCGTTACCTTTTGGGAACCCTCATCGGGAGTTCGTAACACATCAGCCCCCTGCGCGCAGGCGAGACCGTCATTTGCCCCGTGTAGCGCCCTGGTCTCCAACTTGCAGAAGGGGAATGCCAGATCGGACCACGATGGAGAATGCCGTGAGCACAGCAACGACCGACAGGAACTACTGGCACGCGGAGCAAGCGATTGGCTGGGCATCCCAAGATCCAGCGACACCGGCCCCAGCCGTCGAGGGACGGGACATCGCCACCTTTGAAGCAATGGTCGACCAGTGCGAGGACAAAGCCTACAGCTTGGCCATGCAGTTGGTTCGCAGCGGGCCGGCGGCGCAAGAAATCCTCCAGCAGACATTCCTCTTGGCTTGGCAGAACAGGCAGAAGCTCGCGGGCGGAAACCAATTCAATGGTTGGGTCTATCGGACCGTTGGCAAAGCTGCCATCGCGCGCCTAAGAACCAAAGCACAAGAAGGTGAGGCATCGGCAGGCACCTCCACGCCTTCTACTCGAACCAGTCCGAAGTTCCGCATCCGAGCGAGAGCGGACAAGGAACCAGACTGGTCCGCACGCCCCTCCTACCAACTCTTTTCGGAAGAACTTTGCCGCTATATTCGGAAAACCGTCGACTCATTGCCCATGGAGCTGCGTACGATGTTCATTCTCTGCGACTCAGAGGCGATGTCCCTTGAGGAGAGCGCCGCGATCCTCGGTCTGCCTGTGGCCAATGCAAAGGTCAACTTGCAAGCGGCTAGATTGGCGGTCCGCGCCGCCATCGGCGACTATTTCTGCGGCGATGCTCAGGACGGAGCGAGCGCTTCGGTCCACGAGGGCATCGACCATCGGCTGCTCTCCGAGGCGTCGCTTACCGATCCGTAACGATCTTCTTTGGGGCGTTCTTGAGGAGATCCTCGATCCTCTCCATGCTCGGGGGCTTCGCCAGATGTTTCGCGAAGCCAGCCTCCCAGGCACGCTGCAAGTCCTCAGGAAGAGCGTAGCCGCTTAGGGCGACGAGGAAGACGTCTTTCAGAGCTTCGTCAGCGCGGAAGGCGCGCGCGACCTCGAAGCCGTCCATGCCAGGCAGGCCGATATCGCAAAGCACGATTTCCGGCCGAAACTGCCGCGCTTTGGCCAACCCGTCGAGACCGTTGTAGGCAACCTCGACCACGTGCGTGCCGAATTCGAGCACCTCGCGCAGGCTGTCGGCGGCGTCGACGTTGTCCTCGATGATGAGCACGCGCCGGCTGCCCGCCTCTGGCTGGGTCGGGCTTGGGGTCGCTGCCGGATCCGCTGTCGCGTCGAGCGGCAACTCGACCACGAAATCCGACCCCTTGCCGGGACCGTCGCTGTGCGCGCACACCTCCCCGCCGTGCATCTCCACCAGTCCCTTCACCAGCGCCAGTCCGAGTCCCAAGCCACCCTTGCTGCGATCGAGCGTCGCCTCGGCTTGCATGAATGGCTGGAACAACCGGCGCAGGATCTCCGGCTCCATGCCCGCCCCGTTGTCGATGACTCGCAAAACGGCGCGGCCCCTCGACGGGACGGCCGCTGTACCGACCTTGACCCGGCCACCGGCAGGGGTGAACTTCGCCGCGTTTTGCAGGAGGTTCCCAATGACCTGCGCCAGGCGCTCGCGATCACCGTTGATGGGCAAACGCTCGGGCGCAAAGATGGTCTCAAGGACGATTCCTTTGCCTTCGAACAAGGAGCGATGGTCGTCGGCCGTGCGGCGGACGAGCTCGCTAAATTCAAGCGGACCACGTTGAAGGTGAATCTTGTTGCGCGAGACGCGCGTGACATCGAGGAGGTCGTCGACGAGCCGGGTGAGCTGGACGATCTGCCGGCCAAGGACATTCAGGGCATGCTTCCCCTGTTCGCCGCCCGGGGCCACGTGCTCGAGAATGTAGAGACTGTTGCGCACGGGCGTGAGGGGATTGCGCAGCTCGTGCGAAAGCATGGCCAGAAACTCGTTCTTGCGCTGATCGGCCTCCATCAGCTGCGCGTTGGCCGCCCGCAGCTCCTGTTCCATCTCCGTTCGCCGCCGCTCGTGTTCAAGCGCCGCCAGTGCGTAGGAAAGATCCGCGCACAGCGACTCGATGAGCTGCAACTCTGCCGCATCGAAGACGCCAGGCTGCCCCGCATAGAGCGTGAGCGCGCCGATGGCCTTGCCGTCCTTGCGCAGCGGGAAGGCTGCCGAGGCGCGCAAGCCATGGCCAAGCGCGTATGGGCGCCACGTCGCCACGCCGGGATTGGTCGTAAAATCGTCGTTCACCACTGGCTGGTTTTCGCGGATGCAGGTACCGGTCGGGCCCGCGCCGAGTTCGCCGTCGATCTCGACCCGAATCTCTTCCAGGTAGGCTTGCTCCGGCCCACCGGCGGCCACGGGTCGGACGGCCGTGGGCCGGACCGCTGGTTCTTCGACGAGCCCTATCCAGGCCAGGGGGAAGTCACCTTCCTCGGCGACGATTCGGCAAACCTCGCTGAACAGCGTCTGTTCGCCGGGCGTGCGAACGATGGCTTCGTTGACCTGACTAAGCACCGCGTAGAGCCGTTCCACCCGCTTGCGCTCGTCTATGTCGCGCATATAGACATCGAGTCCGCCCAGGCGCGGAAACATGAACACCTCGTACCAGCGGCCGTTGAGCGGCGACCGCGCCTCGTAGTGCTGGTGGCTCTGCTTGGCCACGGCGTCTAGGTAGTGCTGGTGGATGCGTGTGCCGGGAATCTTTGGGAACACGTCCCAGATGACCTTGCCGACAATCTCGCTGGCAGGCCGGCCGAACGGCGCCCGTTCGGCCGCCGGGTTCACCGCAACGAAACGCCACTGGTCGTCGAGCGAGTAGAAGGCGTCCGCGATGTTGCCCAAGATTGCGCTGGTCCGGTCATGGGACTCTCGCAGAGCCGTCTCCGCCTGCTTGCGCTCGCTGACGTCGTTGAGAAACGACCGGTAGTGGGCCACCTGGCCCTGGCTATCGAGCACGGGCTGGACGAAAAGCTCGACGGGCACGCGCGAGCCATCCTTGCGGATGTATTCCTTCTCATAGCGCACGGGCTCTCCCGTGCGACTGGCCTTGCTCAGGATCTCCGCCTCGCGCGCGCGCCATTCCGGCGGCGTGAGGTCGGTGGCCCAGGTGAGGCGTCGCTGCTCCAGTTCCTCGCGCGAGTAACCGGTCAGCTCGGCAAAGGCGCGGTTGAAGAGCAGCAATCTACCGTCGGGAGCGCCTACGCCGAAGGGAGTGCTCGCGTTCTCGACCACCTCGGCAAGAAAGTGCGCTCGTTCTGTGGTCTTGCGGAGCGCCTCCTCGGCGCGTTTGCGATCGGTGATATCGCGCGAGATCACCAGCACGGTTTCGACCTGGTCGCCGCGGAACTCGGGAATGAGATGGGCATCGTGCCAACGGCCATCGACGCTGCGGTGGTCGAGGCGAAGAGGCTGGCCCGAAACGAAAACCTCACGCAGACGCGCTTCCCATTCTTCCACGCCTGCGTTGCGACCAAGTTCCTCGGGCGTCTTGCCGACGATGGCCTCGGCGGGCAGTCCCAGGGCGCGCGTGATAAAGGGGTTCGCGTACAGGTAGCGGCCATCGCGGTCGAAGCGCGCGATGCTGTCTTGAGCGTTGTCGGAAAGCGTGCGGAAGCGCTCCTCGCTCGCACGCAGCGTCTCCTCGGCTCGTGTGCGCTCGGTGATGTCGAGGCCGTAACTGCGCATGACAGACTCATCGCCGACCAGGTAGAGGATCTGGTGGTACGTCCGCTCTCCCAATACTACAGTGCGGGCGCCAACATCCGAGCCGGGCGTCTGCCGGAGCCGCTGCGCCGCAGCTTGCCAGTCCGCGAGCCAGGGATGTGAGGATCCCAGCGCATCCAAGTCGGGGAACAGCCTCAAAGCGGCCGGGTTGGTGTAGCGCACGCGGCCCTCCATGTCCGCCTCGACGATGGGGTTCGGGTTGTGCTCGGGAAAGGATGCCACGTAGGCCAGCTCGTCCACCTTTTGGCGCAACTCGGTGTTGACCGTCTCCAACTCCTCGTTGGCGGAATGCAGCTCTTCGTTGGTCGAGACAAGCTCCTCGTTCGCGGACTTCAGTTCCTCGTTGGTCGACTCAAGCTCCTCGACAGTGGCGTTCAGTTCCACGCGCGTCGCGCGCAGCTCGTCCTCCAGTTGCGCGACGACGGGCCGATCGGCTTCGCGCTCGGCCTCGACGATGGGGATTGCACGCTCGAAGGCGGCGCTGCTCTTGTCATTGGCAGAAGGTGCCGAAGGGCCGTTCGCAGGCGGGGGCGAAGACGTCCCGAGACTGGCCCGCAGAGGAGGGCGCCCCGCGAGGGGTAGCTCTACTTGAGGGCAGATCGCCGTTTCCCTGCGACGGAAGATCCGGCTCTTCGCGTCCAAGGACTCGAACAGCCCGGGGCTGCCGGCGATGCCCTCGGACGGACCAAGGAAAAGGAAGCCGCCAGGGCGAAGCGCATGGTGGAAAAGCGGAAACAGCTTCTTCTGCAGCTCGGCTCCAAGGTAGATGAGCACATTCCGGCAGGAGATGAGGTCGAGCTGCGAGAACGGCGGATCCCGGATCAGGCTGTGCTCTGAAAAGATGCACATGTCGCGCAGTTCCTCGGTCACCTGGTAGCCTTGCCCCTCGGGAACGAAAAAGCGGGCCAGGCGCTCGGAGGACACCTGTTCGGCGATCTCGTTGGCGTAGTGCCCCTGTCGTGCTTCGGCGAGCACCTCGGCGTCGAGGTCGGTGGCGAAGATTTGCACGCGTGTTTCGACGTGGTCGAGTTGCTCGCGCAGCAGGATCGCCAGGGAGTACGCCTCCTCGCCCGAGGCACAGCCGGGGATCCAGATGCGGATCGGATTGGTCTTGTTTTCCACAATCCGCGGCAGGACGTCTTGGCCCAAGGCCTGGAACGCTTCAGGATCGCGGAAGAACTGGGTCACGCCAATCAAGAATTCCTTGAGCAGGCTCGCCACCTCTACGGCATCGTTCTCCAGTTTCTTCACGTATTCTGCGACTGACCCCTGGTGTTGAAGCTGGATGCGGCGCCGGATGCGGCGCAAGAGGGTTCCCTCTTTGTAGTGGCTGAAGTCGTGCCCGGTGTGGTGATGGAGGACGGCGCAGATTTCGCCAAGGCTGGCAGCAACCTGGGCGTCCAACCCATCATCCTTCGTTTCGATACCTAAATGCTGTTTTGGCATCTGGCGACTCAGGAGTTCATCTCGACAAGATCTATCCGACCAGCGACCCTTTCTGCGACCAACGAGTCCTATCACAAGACAGTGAATCGCGACCATAGGCGAGCGTCACACGCGGAAGAAAATCATGAGCTAGGACGGTAGCGCGCCCACCGGGTGGCCGTCGACGAGCAAGGTGCGAATGCGATGGGCCAGCTCGTCCACGTCGAACGGTTTGACAACGTGCCCGGCAAAGCCCGCCTGTTGCGTGCGCTTCAGATCTTCGGGCTGCCCCAAGGCGGTCACCGCCAGGGCCGGAATCGAAGCACAGCCAGCCACCAGGCGCGCGACGCGCAGGAACTGATATCCGTCGATGCCAGGCAGGCCAATGTCGACAAGCATCACGCCCGGCCGCTCTCGACCAAGCCAGTCCAAAGCCGCCTCGCCGGTCGCGCAGGCCGCCACCGAGTAGCCACGCATGCCGAGGCAAGTGGCGACCATCTCGCGGGCGTCGTCGTTGTCTTCGACCACCAAGATGCGCGGCCCGGTTGGCTCCAGCGGGGCAGTCGCCTCAACCTGCGGCGGGGTGATGGTCGGCAACTCGACGACAACGCGCGCGCCACGCCCCTGGCCGTCGCTTTCCGCCCAAACCTTGCCCCCGTGCAATTCGACCAGCGAGCGCACGATCGACAGTCCGATGCCCATACCTGCGCGGCGAGCGCCCTCGTTGGCTCCCTGGACAAAGGGCGAAAACAGGCGCGGCAAGAGTTCGGGCTCGATGCCGACGCCGGTGTCTTCGACAATGAAGCGCACACTGTCACCGTGACGCTCTAGGCGCGCGGTGACTCGTCCCCCGGTCGGGGTGAACTTGAGCGCGTTCGAGAGCAGGTTGATGGCGACCTGGCTCATGCGCGTGGCGTCGGCGTTCACCCACAGGCCAGGTTCGATGGTGCCCTCAAGGCGCAGCCCCGAACGCCTCGCATCCTCGTGCATGGTGGCCAGTAGCGGCACCAACAAACCGCCCAGGTCCATCGGCTTGCGCTCGATGTGCAGCTCACCCCGCGCAAAGCGCGACAGATCGAGCAAGTCATCCACCAGACGCGCTTCGTGGCGCACGTTCCTGTCGATGATTCGCAGCAAGTTCTGCACTCGCTCGTCCATCGGAGCGATGCCCTGAAGCAGTCCCACCGCTAAAGTGATGGGCGACAGCGGGTTGCGCAGTTCGTGGGACACGACCGCCAAAAAGCGATCCTTGGCCAGGTTCGCTTCGCGCGCCTCGGCCAGGGCCGCGTGCTCGCGCTCCAGCACCTCTTGCCGCTCGCGCTCGATGCGATGATGCTCGGTCTGATCGAGGACGAACGCGACGACGCGGCCTCGACTGGCATCCAGGAGCGCGCCGCCCAGCACGACGTGCACGCGCGTCCCGTCCTTGCGTACCCATTCCGCTTCCCAGGCTTTGGACGAGCCTTGCGCCAGCAACCGCTCCACGGTTGTTGGTTCGTTCGCTGTCCCTTCTGGCGGCGCCATCTTAGACCAGTGGATTCGCCCCGCAGCCAGGTCTTCGCGATCGAAGCCAATCATCCCCAGGTAGGCGTCGTTGGCGTCGAGAATGCGACCTTCGATATCGGCGACCACGAAGCCGACGACGTTCGAGTCCATAAGGCGGTGTAGTGCCTCGTCGCGCTCGCGCAGGACGGATTCCGAGCGCGCCTGTTGGATTTCCAAGGCCACCCGAGGCGCGAAAAACAGCAACACCGACTCGGCCAACTCCACATCGTCCAAGTCGCGGCGAAATAGTCCAACCAAGATGCCGATGCTCTTGCCGTCGGCATCGCGCAACGGCACGCCCACATAGGCGTGAATTCCCATCTCGGCCAGTAGGGTGTCTTCGGGAAAAAGGCGGACCACATCTTTGCTATGTGCGTGCACCCGGTTCGCTATCACTTGGGCGCACGGGGTTCCGGCCAGGCAATACGAGAACGGCGTGGCACGCGTGCCGTCACAGAAGACCGAGACAATGTCCATGCTGGTACCGTCGATGCCCAGTTTGCCTACGAAGGCCACGTCGGCATCCAGCACCACCGCCAGACGGTCAGTCAAAGTATCGAAGAAAGCCGCACCCCGCTGACTGGAGCTCTCATCATTGACCGCCCGTATTGCCTCGAACAGACGCTGCTGCCAGTCCTGCCGTTTCAACAACGCATCGATGCGAGGTTGCCCGTCATCGACTCGCTCGCCAGGCCCGTCTGCTACCCAACTGGACCTCTCGTGTGTGTCCATGGTTGCCCCCCTGGAAGCATGCCTCTTAAATCTGACCTGACAAGTCCTGTTTAGCGGATGCACAGGGGCGTTTCCCCAGCAACCAGCGAGTCTTGTCATAAGTACCCTCAGGCCGTCAGTCACAGGCTTGTGACCAGCCAAAACAGCGCAGCCATCAAGTGCCCAATGGCCGGCTCTCCTCGCGCAACCCAAGAAGCGGTGACTTGAGTTCGGGGAGCGAACTGGGCGCCGACCCTCTGGTCGGCGCGGGTCGCCGCATCGTTGGCGCTCTTGCAGGCTATGTGGACGAGACCGAGAAGCAGTTGTTCACGAATTCCTGCGTCGATCCTCCGTCCCCGCTGATCTCGAAGCCCCACTGCACCTGGTCGAGTGTCCACGTGTTGTCGAATTGCCCATACTGAGTGGTGTTGTTGGCGATGAGCCAGTCCAGGATGCCCTTGACGTCGATCGTGCCCGATGTGACGTTGGCGGTCTTGCCCGTCGACGGGTTGGTGTTGACGAGCGAAATCGTGGCATTGCTCCCGTTGCTGCCGTAGTGGACGGTCCAAGTGTAATCCCCGATTTGTGGCTTCGTCGTTGCTACAACGGACGAGATCGGCCCCGTCTGGTACGTGTACATCCACACCATGAGTTCGATGCGCGTGTTCCCGGTGGGGGCCTTGACCCATATGTCGTAAGCGGCCTCCCAGGACCCAACATTGCCGGGCACGGTGATGTCGAAACTGCTGGTGTAAGTGTTGATAGAGCTGATGAGCTTCTTTGGTGAATACCCGATGTTAGGATAAGATTTCACACCGCCGGTCTGGGGATGAGTGGCGGTCACGCCCCACAAGGTTGACGTCGTGGCCCACACGCACTCGGGCCCCGGGCCCGAGCCCCAAACGTTGTTGGCGACGGAGAACATGCCGGTTTTGTATCCCGGTCCCTCATTGACGCAGTTGCAGAAGGTCGAGGTGATGCCCGCGGGCACGGCCCCTGGGCAGACGGTGGTGACGGCGCTGCTGTCGTAGCTCGTACCGCTCGCACCGCACACGGACGTGGTCCCCGCAGTGCCGGTCGCGCCGCCTGCGGCCGTTGTCCCTCCTGCGTTTGTGGTGCCGCCAGTGGCGGTGATCCCGCCTGTCCTGGTCGTACCACCAGCGCCTGTGGTCCCGCCCGCCGCCGTGGTTCCACCTCGGGCGGTCGTTCCACCAGTACTGGAAATCATCCCTCCGGTGGTGAGGCTGCCGCCCGTGCCGGTCGCCGTCGCGCCGCCAGTCGTGGTGAAACCACCTGATGCACCACCGCCTGTCGACACCACCCCGCCCTGGCTCGTCGTACCACCAGCACTCGTCGTGCCACCCGTGTTCATCGCACCTCCCTCGCTCGTCGATCCGCCAGTCCCGATTGTGCCGCCACTATTCGCGACGCCTCCTTGTGCCGAGGAGCCCCCGGTAGAAGAAGATCCAGATTTTGACTGGGAACAGCCAAGACCCAATGCGCCCGCCAAAACGAAGGACAGGGGCACGATACCAACACACAGGCTTTTCATCATCGACTCCTCCGCTTGTTGACGTTGCGCGAGACGCCCCGCGCACGAATGCAAATAGTCTAGTGGCTAATGTCCCGAAGGCCCGTGATGCTTCTATCGCGACCCGGGCGTGAGGAGCACCACAGGGTTTGTTCGGGAGGATGAACCCTTTGCGAAACCTTGCACTCCTAGGGTGAAGCTCGTTCCTCCCCAGCGTGGGGATGTAGGCGGGCAAACATCAAGAGGCACCCAATGAAAACTGGAACAAACGCTCGCCGCAAAATGGTTGTATCGGCGGTTCTACTGGCCACGAGCGCGGTTGCTTGCGGCGGGTCGACCGGAAACGGCCCGAACGACACCTTGGGCAGCGGTGGCTATGGAATGCCCGCAGGAGGATTCTATCCCGGCACGGCGGGGAGCGGTGGCGGAGGAGGCAACGGTGGTCTTGCCAACGCGGGCGCCGGAGGTGGCGCAGGGAACTCCGCAATCTGCCCAGCGGGGCTGGGTCCACCGGGGCCCGCTGGACTGGGAGGTTCAGGCGGCGACGTGGGCGACGGCGGCGACGGCGGGGTTCCATCGCTGACACCTGGCGTTCACTGTGACAACACCACCAACGGAAACGATGGCAGCATGCTTGCCGGAGACTGGGTTTGCCCAGTACCGAGCGATCCCATCTGGCCCGCTGTTCTCCCCAACGGAACGACCACGGTGGGCATTTTTCCCCGCCTTCCCTGCCCAACGGGTTTGTCTGCCCTCAACGCAACCTTTTCCTGGACCTCGGAGAATCCAGCTTGTCACACCACGGGTGGAACCTTTGCGAATCCGACCGCGGATTCAACGACCTTCACCTGCGAGACCGCCGGCGAGGTGACCATCACGGTGTACTTCGGCATTCGCAATACCGAGTGCCTGGGCGAATGGAGCACTGTCGTGCAATGCCACTTGTGAGGACGAGAAGACAGCCCACACCTATTTGATCAGGGCGCTCTTGCGTTCGGGGTGCGTGGGTGGCTCGTCGAGATCGGCGAGCTTGGGCGCGGCCTTGCCGCGATCGCGGACGCGAATATTGATGAACTCGACCACCAGCGAGAACCCCATGGCGAAGTAGACGTAGCCGCGCGGCAAGTGGTGTCCCATGGCATCGCCCATCAACATCACGCCGATCAGAATGAGAAAGGCCAGGCCCAGAATCTTCATGCTGGGGTGACGGCTGATAAACGCAGTGGTTTGGTCGGCGGCCACAATCATCATGGCCATGGCCAGCACCATGGCCGCGACCATGACCCAAAGCCGCGGCGCCATGCCCACCGCGGTGATGACCGAATCGATGGACAGCACCACATCGACGAATGCGATTTGGACCACGGTGGATCCCAGCGCCGGCGCGCGACGGCCCGGGCGCGGCAGATGGTCGGTGTCCCCGGACTCCAACTTGGCTTGGATCTCGAAGGTGGCCTTGCCAACGAGAAACAATCCCCCGCCTAGCAACACCAGATCGCGCCAGGAAAACGCGCGCCCGGCAAGGGTGAACAGAGGCGCGATGAGGCCGGCCAGCCACGACAAGGTGAAAAGCAAGCCGAGCCGCATGACCAGAGCCATGCAGAGGCCAAGTCGGCGGGCCTTGCTCGCCTGCGCGTCGGGCAAGCGCTGGGAAAGAATGGCGAGGAAGACGACGTTGTCGACCCCGAGCACCACTTCGAGCAAGGTTAGGCTGACAAGACTGGCGAGGATTTCGAAGCTAAGGATGTTCATCAAAATCGATTCCGCGCGACGGCCTGGCGGGCGAGCAAGTCGCAACGCTCGTTCTCGGGCACGCCAGCGTGGCCTTCCACTTTGATCATGCGCAGGTTGCGGAACCCGCGCAAAAACTCGCGCAATTCGGCGACCAGTTCCTGGTTCGCCTTGGCCTTCCAACCCTGGGAAAGCAGGCCGATGGCGTAGCTCGAATCGGTGTACACACGAACCACGAAGTCTTGACCGGCCAGAAGTTCCGCTGCGATTTCCAGCCCGCGCCAAATGGCCGTGAGCTCGGCGATGTTGTTGGTTCCCTTGCCCAGGTACTCGCCGTGCTCTTTGCGCCGGTCGCCCGCCAACACCACGATGCCGATGCCCATGGGGCCAGGATTTCCCGAACAAGCGCCGTCGGTCCAGACGTGGACGGTTTCCCCCGACGCCGGTGGCTTTTCCTCGCGCGGCTTGCGTGGGGCCGGTTTGGCCGCGGGTTTGAATGTGTGGGCGGCCTTGGCTGGCTCGGCCGGTTGGGCTGCCTGGGCAGAGGCTGCGCCGAGGTTTTGCGGCAGCGGCCGGTAGCTGCGGGTGTCACCCTCTCGATACTTCATCTCGGCCCGACCTTCGGCGTCCAGCACCGGCCGTCCCCCGTCGTCCGTGCGCACCCATACCACTTGCCCTTTGAAGCTCATCCGTGACCAAGTCATCGTCTGGGGGCTAACATTGCTCGATTTCGTTTCGAGATTCCACTTGCCAAGACATTCCATTTCTCGCACCCGAGCCGTCCTGGCCGTCATCGTGCTCGCACTGGCCTGCCTGCCGGGTTGCAAACGCGTTCCCAACGAGAGCGCCAACAAAGATCCGGCGGCAAAGCGAACAGCCGCGGCCCTGGGCCTGATTCCGGCCGACGCCGACATCGTGTTCTCGCTCGACCTCGAACGCCTGCGTGAACAGACGGCCTGGACCACGGTGCTTTCGGCCTTGGCCAAGGATACCAAACCCTTCCTCGACGGCTTCGCCGCGGGCACGGGACTCGACGTGCCCCGGCAGCTTCATCGGGTGCTTATCGCCTTGCCGGCCGAGCGACAGGGCGACGACCGCTTCGTGCTCATCGCGGATGCGGATGCGTTGGACGAGGCGCGCGTGACCGCGTGGCTGCGCGCGCGGCTAGGTGAGAAGATCGCGGTGCTCATTCGCAACAGGAGCCAAATCGTCGTCAGCCAGGGCGCTTGGTCGAGCACCATGGCGGCTTTGGCAAGTGCCGCCAGGCTGACTCCCAGTGCCGCCGATCGTCCGGAATTGCTGCGGCTGTGTACGCGCGCCGCGGTTGAGCACGACCTCTGGTTCGCCACCGTCGTGCCGGGAACCGTGCGGCGCGGTCTCATGCAAGAGCCGCGTTTTTCCGACGTGGCCTCCATCGCGCGTGTGTCCGGATTCGTCAACCTGAACAGCAGCGCGCACGTCGAAGTGGTGGCCGAGTTGTCAAACACAGCGGACGCCACCGAGCTGGTCCACCGCCTGGGTGTCTACCTCAACCAGGCCAAGCGCCATCCCGAGATGCTGGTGCGCGGACTTGCGCCCTACCTGGAGTCCGTGCGGCTCGCGGCACACGACGCGCGCGTCCACGCGACCATCGATCTATCAGGCGAGCAGCTCGGAGAGTGCATCGAGCGCATCGAAGCACTCGCACATGGCACTTGGACGAAGTAGTCTGCGCCCCCGTGACCGAAAGCAACACCCAACCTTCCCGCCCGGATCGTGCCGTCGAGGCCGGCCGTGGCGCGCTTTTCATCGGTTTCGCCAAGGCCTTCTTCATGGTCGCCGGATTTCTCCAGCGCGTGCTCCTCGCCCGCTTCATCAGCCCCGCGGAATACGGTGCCTTCTCGGTGGTGAACAACGCCATCTCGACGGTGAACAACACCATGGTGCAGGGAACCATCCAGTCGGTGTCCAAGTTCACCGCCGAGGACGATGCCCGCGCCGGTGCCGTCCAGCGCGCGGGCCTCAAGATGCAGGCCGTGCTGGGCCTGCTCGTCGCCGGGGGCTTCGTTTTGGCCGCGCCATTCATAGCCGGTGCTGTGAAGGCGCCGGAGCATGTCTCGCTCTTCCGCCTGGCTGCCGCCATCCCTCTCGTCTACGCCTTCTATGCCGTCTACGTGGGCACCGCCAACGGGCTGCGTAAGTTCCACCTGCAAGCCGGATTCGATGTTGGTTTCTCGACGGCAAAGACCATCCTGCTGCTAGCCGGGGCCGTACTCGGGCGCATGGTCGGTCATTCCGTGGCCGGCGCGTTCGCCGGGTTCATCGCTGCTGCCCTCATCATCTTGCTGGTCGCGGGCCGCACCATCGGCACTCGTGCCGGGCAGCAAACGTTTCCGGCCCTGCGCCTGGTCGCGTTCATGGTCGGCGTCGTGGCCTACACGCTGCTCATCAACCTGGCACTCAACTACGATCTTCTCTTGCTCCGGCGCTTCGCGGGCGCGGCCGCGCCCGGAGCACCCGCCGACGCCCTGGCCGGCGCCTACGAGGCCGTGCGCAATCTCGCGCTCTTGCCCTACCAGGCCTTGCTGGTCGTGACCTTCGTGATCTTCCCCCTGGTGTCGCGCGCGACCTTCGCGGCAGATCGCGAGGCCACGGCCGCCTACGTGCGCCAGACCTTGCGCTACGCCTTGATTTTGGGCGTTGCCCTCGCAGTCACGCTCAGCGCGCGGCCGGCGGCCCTGCTCGCCATCCTCTACCCCAAAGCCTTCGGCGTCGGCGCACAGGCACTGCCCATTCTGGCGGCCGGCATCGTGGCCCTGGCGCTGCTCTCCATTGCCGGCTCCATCGTCACGGCTTCCGGCCGGCCCGATATCGCGGTGGCTCTGGTCGCGCTCACCCTCGGGGTTGGCAGCGCACTGGCTTTCGTCATCGTCCCTGGCACGGCGCCCGGCGCCGCCATGCTGACCGCCGCCGCGCTCGCCACCGCATTCGGCATGCTGGCGGGTCTGCTGGCCGCGCTCGTGTACCTGTGGCGCCGCTTCGCCGCCTTGCCGCCACCGTTGTCGGTGCTGCGGGTGTGCGCCGCAGCCTTGCTAGCCACTGGACTCGGCCGCGTGGTGCCCGGCCAGGGGAAGATCGCCGGACTCGCCGCCACCGCCGCTGCTGGAATCGCCTTTGCCCTCGCGCTATGGCTGCTGCGCGAGTTCGGCGCTACCGACCGCGAGAAGTTCGCCAAGATCCTCAAGCTGCGGAGGCGAGCATGAAAAACCCGCAAAACAACTCCGCGGGCAAGAAGTTTGTCGCCACCCTTGCCGCACGACTGGTCCAAGACGGCATGGTGGCGGGCGTGGGAACGGGATCTACCATCGTGTTCTTGATCGAAGAGTTGGCGCGGCGAACGCGCGAGGAAGGCCTCAAGTTCGTTGCCGTGCCGACCTCGTTTCAGTCGCGCATCCTGTGCCTCGATCTCGGCATCGCCGTGCGCGACATGCAAGACACCGCCAGCCTAGATCTGGCCATCGACGGCGCCGACGAAGTGGACGGCGCGCTCAACCTCATCAAGGGTGGCGGCGCCTCGCACACGCGGGAAAAGATCGTGGCGGCCATGGCCAAGGAATTCGTGGTCGTGGTCGATGAATCCAAGCTGGTCGACCGGCTGGGCAGCACCTTCGCCATTCCCATCGAGGTCTTGCCCTCGGCGCGCAGCTACGTCGAACGTGCCATTCGCGACCTGGGCGGCGATCCAGCGCTGCGCATCGGCGTCCGCAAGGACGGCCCGGTAGTCACGGACAACGGTGAACTCATTTTCGACGTTCGCTTCGCCGCAACCGCGGATCTGCGCGCCTTCGACGAGGCCATGCACCACATCCCCGGCATCATCGAAACTGGACTCTTCTTCGGTATGGCGGGGAAAGTCCTCGTCGGCTGCGGCGGCCCCGGCAACCTGACCCTCAAGACCCTGACTCGAACCCCGTAGCGAGACTGTGCAATTTCCGGATTCTTCACCACAGAGAGCACAGAGTGGGAGGAGGGAAGGAAGGGTTTCCGGATCCGAGGCCCTTCATCCTCATGCGTCTCTGCGCTCTCTGTGTCTCTGACCTGAAACTCACCCGTAAGTTCTCGTTTTTACTAAGGCGAGTTTCACCCTTGAAGGATCCGCCGCCCTCAGGCGGCGGCGGCGGAACTGTGGTGAAAACAGCTCGCTAGGTTTTTTTCTTGCGGCCGCGCACGCGGTGCAGGTTGGCGTAGATCTTCGGCCCCAGGCTGGCCACCATCAGGCGCTCCACCTCGCGTTCGACTTCGGCGCGCTGGTTCTCGTCGTCGTAGATGAAACGGATGCCCATGCCCGGTTCGTCGGCACCGTCGGGGCCCTCGCCCTCGCGCGTTTCACCTTCGTGGAGAATCCAGCGCACGTCGCCGCGCAAGACCAGCGGCTCGGTCAGCGTGGGAATCATGAGCTTGAACAGAAACTCCGTCCCGACCTCCAGCGGTTTGCCGGTCTTGATGAAGGTCCCGCCCATCGAAATGTTCTTGGTGTAGTCATAGAAAAAGCGATTCAGGCGCTGGTATTCCACCCGAAGCTCGATGGGAGCCCGATGCTGCTGGCGACGATCCGAAGACTGGGGCATCCTCAACCTCGCCATGAGCCTCGCACGCACGGTGGCCTGGATCAACATTCGTTACGGTTGGCGAACGCTCTTTTGGGCGAGCGTGGTCGTCCTGCTTGCCGCGTTGCTCGACTTTGTGCCGCTGTTCAACGTCCTCGGCTACGACTTTGCCTTCGCCATCGGCTTTGCCGCGGCACTGGCCGGCGTCGACATCGGCCACGGCGCGGTCAGCGCGGCCCGACGGAGCGGGCGCCAGGTCTCGCCGCCGAGGGTGGCATCCGAGGCCATGATCGCAACCTGGGCCATCCTGGTCGTGCCCCTCCTACTCTCCCTGGCCAACGCCTTCCGTGTGCGCAACTGCAACCTCGGAGCGGGTCTTGCGTTCTTCGCGCTCTTGCCCGTATGCACCGGTGCCTTTGCCGCTGGCATGGGCGCGGCCGTTGCCATCGCCCTGCCCGGTCGGCGCAGCGGGCGGGTGGCTGCTTTCGCCCTGCCCTTGCTCTCCGTCCTCTGGGCTCTGCTGCGGCTGTACCGCGATCCGGCGGTCTTCGCCTTCGATCCGTTCGCCGGATTTTTCCCTGGGCCGATCTACGATGAGGCCCTGCGACCGCCACTTCGACTGGTGTGGTTCCGGTTGGCCAACTTGACCTGGCTCGCTGCCGTGCTGGCCGTGATCCATTGGCTGTGCCCGGATTCGCGGGACTTGCGACTCGCGCCGCAACCGATACGCGGCCTCTTGCGGCCGTGGCACAAGCCGGTGGTCGCATTGATGCTGGTGGCCGCCTCCATCGGTTGGTACGACGCGCGCGGCACTCTGGGTTTCCACATCCGCCACGCCGATCTCGACCGGATCCTGCCGCGCGAGACGCGCTCGCAGCACTTTGTCCTGCGCACCGATCCCGCGGCGGAAAGCGACGCCGACATCGATCTGGCCCAGCAGGATCTGGAGTTCCGCTACCAGCAGCTCGTGCGCATTCTCGGCGTGGAGCCGCCCCTGCCCGTCACCGTGTACCGTTTTCCCTCGTCGGCCGCGAAGAAGGATACGGTAGGCGCGGCCAACACCCTCTACGCCAAGCCGTGGACGCGCGAAATTTTCGTGCAGTCCGACCACTTTCCGGCGCAGCGTCTGCGCCACGAACTGGCCCACGTGTTCGCCTCGGCCTTCGGCGACCGCCTATTTGGCGTGTCGCTGGCTTGGCACTTCCCCATTCCGTGGCCCACCCTGGCCAGCGGCCTCGTCGAGGGCATTGCCGAGGCAGCCGATTTCGACAACCCCGACGGGCGTTCGACCACACACCAGGAAGCCGCGGCCATGGTAGCGCTGGGCAATGCCCCCGAACTCGGCCGCGCCCTCGGCGCGGGCTTCACCTTCGAATCCGGTCCGCGCGCCTACACCATCGCGGGCTCGTTCTGCCGTTTTCTCCTCGACCAGTTCGGTGCTGAGAAGCTGCGCGCGCTGTACCGCTCGGCCGGCGATTTCGCGCGCGTCTACGGCCGCGACCTGGCGTCGCTTGAAAAGGACTGGCGAGCGTTTCTTTCCGCGCTGCCGGCCGACGAGAGCAGCCGCGCCCAGGCCGAAGAGAGTTTCCGCCGCCCCGCCATCTTTCACAAGGTGTGCGCGCGCGAACTCGCGGCACGTGTGTCCGATGCGCGCGCCCGCCTGGGGACGGCCCCCGGCGACTCGGTCGCGCTCTTGTCGAGCGCCTGCGCCGACGATCCGGGCGAGCCAACATTTCGTCTTGATCTCTCCGAAGCACTGGTAGCCGCAGGCGAGAGCGAACGGGCGCTGGCGACCCTCGCTGAGGCCGCAGCCTCGGGTACCTTGACCCTTCCCTTGCGTGGCAGAGCGGCCAATCTTGAAGCCGGAATTCACTTCCGCGCTGGCCGATTGGCCCAGGCGCAATCCGCACTCGAACGGGTCGAAGCCGCCGCCACGGAAGACGGCGACCTGCGCACGGCCAGGGCCAAGCTGCGCGCCCTGCGCGACGAGCGCGCGCAAGAATCGCTTGGCCGCGTTCTCTTTGGCGACGAGCGCGGTCGGCCCCTCGATCCCGGGCTCGTGGTCTACCTTGTGACCGAATTCGCGCGCCAGTTCCCCGACGAGGCGCTCGGCCCCTATCTCGTCGGCCGCCAACTGGCCACGCGCGACGCGAGGCTTGCGCTTCCGCACCTGGCCGATGCCTCCTGCCCCTTCATTGGCAATGCGAAGGCCGTCCCACTCGACACCACCTTTTTCAAGGAGTGCCGCCGCCTGCTCGGCGAGTCCGCGTACCTGGCCGGTGATCTGACGACGGCCCGCGAAGCATACACCTGGCTGGCCGAACACGCCGAGCGCGAATCGGACCGTCTGCGTGCCCAGGACTTTCTCGAACGCATCGCATGGAAAAATTCACACTGATGGCGCACGCAGATCCTGCGAGCGGTGGTACAAACACGCCCAATGGTCGGACTCAAATTCCTGCGAGGTAGCGCCGCGGAGCCGGCACCGGGTGGCGACAGACCCCGCGTGGCGGCCTACGACCTGGGTTCCAACTCGTTCCACCTACTGGTGGCCGAGGCCGACGGCAAGGGCGGCCTGGTCGAACTGGCGCGCGGGCAAGAGATGGTTCGCCTCGGCGAGGAATCCTTGCGCGAGGGATTCATTCCCTTCTCCACCTTTCAGCGCGGACTCGACGGCCTCATCAAACTGCGCAAGATCGCCGAGGGCTTCGCCCCTGAAAGCACGGTGGCGGTTGCCACCAGTGCGATTCGCGAGGCACGCAACGGTGCGGATTTCGTGCACACGGTTGCCCGCGAGGTTGGACTCGATGTCGAGGTGCTCGACCCGGTCAAGGAAGCCACGCTCATTTACTGGGGCGCGCGCCAGGCGCTCGACGTGGGCGAGGGAAAATTCGCGCTCGTCGATGTTGGCGGCGGGTCGATCAAGGCGCTGGTGGGCGACGCCAAGGAATGCCTATTCGCGACGTCGCTGCGCATGGGCGTGCTGCGCCTGCGCGATCTGTGCAACTGCGAGAAACTGCCGGATCGCACCGAACTTCTGACCGCGGAGACGCGCGTTCGCGCCGTGGTTCAGCCCGCGGTTCGCCAGATGCTGAAGGTGGGTTTCGACTTCGTCACCTTCACCTCGGGCACGGCGCTGGCGGTGGCCCGCATGGCCGAGGGCAATGCCGAAAAGGTCGCCGACGCGCGTGGGCGCTCGGGCGAGGGCATGGGCAGGCACCTCGTGCTCAACCTAGAAAACCTGCGCGCCCTCGAACAGCGGTTGATCGCGGCCACGCCCGAAGAGCGAGCGAACATGCCGGGCGTGGGCACCATGCGCGCCGACACGGTCGTGCCGGGCACCATCATGCTACGCACGCTGCTCGAACTCACCGGGCACGAGAACGCGCTCATCTGCGAGAGCGCGCTCAAGGAAGGCCTGGTCGTCGACTACTTCGTGCGCCGACAGACCGGCCTGGCCGAGGAACTTTCCGAGTCGGACTAGCCTGTTGACCACGCCCTGGCACGTGCTAACGTAAGCGCGTTCCATGCAACGTCACCCCGCGTTCTTTGGCTACTTTAGCTATACCTGGTGGAAGCCAGGGCCGTGGGGACTCGTCTAAGCAACGCTTGCATCGAAGTCATCCAAGGCCCTGAGTAACCCTCAGGGCCTTTTTCGTTTTCCGGAAAAGGAAGTCCCAATGCTCCAGACCAAGAACCTACGCATCGCCGAATTCGCTCCGCTGGTCACGCCCCGGCAGCTCGAAGAGGAGATTGCGCCGACCGAGGAGATCCGCCAGATGGTTCAGGCGAGCCGCGCGGCCATCTCGGCCATGATTCACGGGCAAGACAAGCATCGCCTCGTGGTCGTGGTTGGCCCGTGCTCGATCCACGATCCCGAGGCGGCCCTGGCCTACGCCGAGCGCCTCAAGAAGGTCGCCGACGCCACCCGAGAGCACCTGCTCATCGTGATGCGAACGTACTTCGAAAAACCGCGCACCGTGGTCGGATGGAAGGGTCTGGTCAGCGATCCGCACCTCGATGGATCGTGCGAGCTCTCGGAGGGACTGACCCTGGCGCGCAAGATCCTGCGGCGCATCGGTTCGCTCGGCCTGCCCTGCGCGACGGAATTCCTGGACACGGTTGTCCCGCACTACTTGAGCGACATGGTTTCCTGGGCAGCCATCGGCGCCCGCACCACGGAGAGCCAGGTCCATCGCCAGATGGCCAGCGGGCTGTCCATGCCGGTCGGCTTCAAGAACAGCACCGACGGGGCGCTGCAGAACGCCATCAACGCCATGCTGTCCGCCCGCCACGCGCACGCCTTTCTGGGCATCAACTCCGATGGCATCTCGTCGGTGGTCAAGACGCTCGGCAATCAGGACGCGCACATCGTACTGCGCGGCGGTGCCTCGGGAACAAACTACCATCCGGAAGACATCGCGTTGGCCGCCAAGGCCGTGGGCGAAGAGGGGCTGGTGCGGGGTGTAATGGTGGACTGTTCGCACGACAATTCAGGGAAGGATCACACCAAGCAAGGGTCGGTTTTCGCCGAGGTGGTGCAGAATTTCGCGGGCGGTCAGAAGGCCATCTTGGGGGTCATGATCGAAAGTAACCTCTATTCGGGCAGGCAAACTTGGATGCAGGGCGTACCGCTCAAATACGGTGTTTCCATCACGGATAGCTGCATCGGCTGGGAAGAAACCGAGCACATGTTGCAGAGGGCGTCGTCTCTGCTAGGAGAGTGAACTAGCCTGCCGATTCCTTTACTCGAATTCCGTGTCCGAGGTATTTTAGGTGGCCAAGCTCACCCCCTGACCGGACAGAAGGAGTTCTTTGATGTTCCACAACGCCAGCCTCGAAGCTCGTGAGCCTCGACCCACGGCCAAGCATCTCGCATGGTCGAGCGTGCTCGTGATGGCGGCGGCGATCCTCGCGGCTGGGTGCGAGGACAAGGCCCTCGGGCGCCCGTGCACCCTCATCACCGATGCGAGCGTAGGCGCGGCCCAAGGCGCCTTCGAAATACCTGCAACAGATTGCCCGAGCCGAATTTGCACCAAGCCAGCCGTGCAGCCGGGGGTATCGAACGATCTCAACACTGGGCCCTACTGCACCATCGCGTGCAACTCTGACAACGACTGCAACGGACAAACCCGCGATTTCGGCAATCCCAACGACACGCGCTGCATGAAAGGGTTCACCTGTGCAATCCCCTTCGGCCAGGGGAAGCTCTGCTGCCAAAAACTCTGCCTGTGCCGGGACTTCTTCTCGGCCTCCGTGGGTCCTGCAACACCAGCCGCTTGCCAGAATGACGCCGGCGCCTCGTGCTCGTGAGTGCCCCTGGCGGGCGGATTTCCTCCATTCAATTCGCCTGGTGCCTCCATATCAGTCGATTTCACCCCTTCCCGCTGTGTCACGAGCGAGTATTCTAGGGGCTGTTTGGGGTCCGTTCGAGACTAGCCTTTGGGGCGCCCCTCGGGCTTGTCCTTGGCCAAAGGAAAATCATGACTGGTGCGCCTGACGAGGAAGCTGCCCGCAATCCCGAGAGTGATGACGGTTCCGCCACTGCGGCGTCCCCATCACACGAGGACGAAGGCCCCGACGAGGAAGAGACCAGCGACCTCGAGCTGATCGAAGGTACCCCGGCGCCGGTGTCCCTCCCCCTCCGCGCCAGCGAAGCTCCGCCCAGTCCACCACCCACCCCAGCAGCCCCGCCAAAGCGGCCGCCGCCCCTGCCCACCTCGCGCTCCTCGCAAACTCGGCCCGTGTCAGCTACGCCAGAGTCGCCGCGTACGGCCCCACCGCCCCTGCCACACACCACGCAGTCGCGCCCGGCGGCGACCGCGCCGTCTGCTTCGCGGCTTTCGCCATCGCCGGAAGACAGGACATCATTGCCGTCCGCAATCTTCGCCTCCGCGCCGCCCGCGCCAGCGAAAACGCCAGTGGTCTCGGCCCCTCTGCCGAGAGCAAGCAGCACGTCGAACAGGATGACGATTGGGCCCGCGCCGCTGCCCGCTCTCACCGCCTTTACCATCGGCCTGCACATGGTGCCGCTGCCGGCCGTGACCGCGCCCGCGCCCAGGGTCATCGAGCCAGAGCGATTCACGCCCGACTCCGCCGTGGCCGATGGGCGCAAACGTGTCGAACAGGCGGCCTCAGGCGATCGCGCGGCACTCGCGCGAGCACGCACCGAACTCGGCATCCTGCTGGAATTCGCTGGTCGGGATCCCGCTTCTGCCCTTGCCGAGTACAGGGCCGCCCATGGCATCGCCGCCAACCTCCTCGCGCCCATCGCCGCCGCCCGCCGCCTGACCCCGCTGCGACCGGCCGCACCCGCGCTTGCTCTCCTCGAAGCCGAGTTGCGCGCGAGCAACGAACCCGCCAGGCGGGTCACCCGGCAGCTCGAACTCGGCATGTTGCTCATGGCCAGCGGGGCGCCTGCCGAGCGCACCTGGCAAGCCTACCGCGAAGTGCTCGCGCTTCACCCCGGCCATCCTGGAGCCCTGCGCGGACTTGAAACCGCCCTGGCCACGGCACCGCGCGCGGCCGAGACCAGCCTTCAACTCGAAACCCTGGCGGCCCACCTCGAAACCATGGCAGAGGTCTTTCGTGGCGACACCAAGCTTTCAGCCTGGGTCGAGGTCGAACGCGGCCACCTGCTCGAAAAGCTCGTACGGCCTGACCAGGCCAGGGCCGCCTTCGAGACCGCGCTGGCCATCGATGGACAGATCGGACCCGTCCGCGACGCCTACACCCGGCACCTGCTCTTGCAAGGACAGATCGAGGCCCTCATCAAGGCCTGGGCCGCGGAAGCCGCGCTTGAGACCGACGGGGCGCGCGCCGCGCGCTTGCTTTACACCGCCGGTCGTCTGGCCTCGGAGAGACTGGATCAGAAACCACTGGCCATCGATCTTTTCGAGCGGGCAGCCGGCAGCGACGCCGCAGCCGCGTCGATCCGTCGCGCTTCCTTGCTCGAACTTTTCCGCCTCTACGAAGCGGTCGGCAACGTCGAAGCTGCCGTTGCCACCGGAACCAGGGTTCTCGCCTTCGCGCGAGACACCGAGATCGCCCACTGGCACCGCCACTTGGTTCGAAGTTGCGAGGCGCTGGGACGCCACGCCGAAATGGCGATGCACGCCCACCACGTTCTCGTCGCCGAGCCGGACGACGAGGTCATGCGCGAGAAACTCGACCGCGCGCTTGTCGCCCTTGGCCAGCACGAACAGCGCGTGGCCATGTTCACCGATCAGGCCTCCCGAGCCGGCACGCAAACCGCGCGCATCGAGCTGCTCCTGCGCGCGGCCCACATCGCCGAGCACGACCTGGGCCGGCCGGATGTGGCGCTTGCGTCGCTGCGTTCGGCGTTCGCCATCGACGCCAGCCACGCCGACATCACCGATGCCATCGTCCGCCTGCTCACGCCGGGAACGCCGCCCTCGCTCACCGATCCCGACGATCCCTCGCGCGTCCGTGCACGCATCGATTTCTACATCGAGGCGGCAGCCGCGGCGTCGGATCCCGCGCGCAAGATTGCCCACCTGGAAAAGCTGGCGCTTATCTGGGAAGACGAGGTACGGGAACCCGACCGTGCTCTCGCGGTGTTCAGCGAGATCCTGGCTGTCGAGCCCAACCGGCGCAGCGCCATCCTGGGCCTCGCGCGCTCGGCGGCGCGCGCGGGCAACGCGAGCGAGCTGCTGCGTGCCTTGATCCTCGAGGCCGACCTGGCTGGGGACGACATCTTTCTCGAACGCTCGCTGCTCCTGCGCGCCGCGGACGTGGCCTCGAAGCAACTCGCCGATGCGGACGCCGCGCTCGACATCATCAAGCGCGTGGTCAGCCGAACGGGTGGCGATCCCGCCGCGCTAAGGGCTGCCTACCGCATTCACGAGCGGGCGGGCCGTCAAGCTGAAGCACTCGCCCAGCTTCGGCTGCTGCTTGGACAAATGCGCAAAGGCGAGAGCACCTATTCGGTACAGGCCGAGATCGCGCGTTTCCTCGAAGAGCGCATGCACCGCACTGCCGATGCGCTCACCGCCTGGCGCGAAGCCCACAGCGTGGATTCAAGCAATCCCACACCGCGCGAGGAGATCCGGCGCATCCTGCTGGCCAATGGCGACCACCGCACAGTCGCAGAAGAGCTGGCCGCGCTCGCGTTAGCCACGACCAATCCGGAAGAGCGTGGCGAGCTGCTGCTCGAAGCAGCTGAGATCTATGACGACCGTTTGAACGATGCCGAACGCGCCATCCCGCTGCTGGCCGAGGCGCGTACCTGCATGCCCGACGAACCCATTATCGTCGAGCGCTTGGACCGTGCGTACCTGCGCACGGGCAAGCGCTCGGAGCGGCTGGCCCTGCTCCACGCCACCGAATCCGCCGATCCGCGCAGCCAATTCGCGCTGGCCAGTTTGCAAGCCGAGGATCGGGATCCATCGAAAGCGATCAAGCGCCTGGCCGATCTGGTCCACCACGATGCCACTCGTGTGGCCGCGCTTCGCACCCTGGAACATGCCCTGCGTCGGACCGAACGCTGGAACGATCTCGACGCGGTTTTGCGCAAGCAGATCGAATATTTCAAGACCCGCGAGGCCAAGCTCGGCGGCGTGTTCGAGCTCGTCGCGCTCGAGGAATACGGCGACACCAAGGCTCCCGACGGACAAACACCCGCACACGACCTGCTTGCCGAGCTGGCGCCTGACAACCTGCTCTACCACGAGCTGCTGCTTAGAAAGGGTGGCCTCGCCTTCACGAGTCATGCGCCGGTCGACGTCATCGTGGGATCGCTCGGGGCGCTGGCGGCCGCGACGCCCGACCCGCTCGCCGCCGCTGCTTTGCACCTGTCCGCCGCTCTGCTTATCGAACATCGTGGCGAGGGCGAGACTCAAGCCGAGAAAGAGGCGCTGCTCGCCTATGCCACGGCCCTGGAAAGCTGGCCAGACTGTTTGGCCGCGGCTCGAGGCGCGCGTCGCCTGGCCCTGCGTCTGGGCGAGTCCGAGACTTTTGTGAAAGCCGCGGCTGCGCTCGGTGGTTTGGAACTGGATCCGGCTTCCCGGTGCGAGCGGCTGCTCGAAGCCGCCGATGGCTATCGCAAGCGGCCCGAGGATGCGGCCATGGCCTTCGACATGGTCTGCCGCGCGCTCGGCGAGGATCCCAATTCCACACCAGCCGCCGACGCCGTGATTGCGTCCATCGAGCACGGGCTGGACGCGAGCAAGGCTGTGGAAACCCTGCGCGGCGCACTCGACCGCACGCTCGGGCCCGATCAGGCCGCCAAGCTCGGTGCGGCGCTCGCGCACGTCGCCATCCGCTACCTCTCCGACCAGACCGTCGCGCTCGAGGCTTTGCGGCGCGCGCGCAAGCGTGCCCCCAAACACATCGGCAACTTGCTTGCCCTGGCCGACATCAGCAATGCGCTCGGCCTGCAGGCAGAAGCCGTGGAGGCCGCCACCAGCGCGCTTGGGATCTCGCGCGACCCGGCCGAGCGGCTGCGTGCCGCGATCGCGCTGGCCGAGGTGCATGTGCGCGCACCCGCCTTCCGCGACACCGCACGCCGAGAGGCGACGGAGGCCGAGAAACTCGCGGAGCAAGTCGGGGCCGCAAATGGCGATATCGTCGCGCGCCTGGGCGCCGTGTACCGAGCCCTGGGCGACGAGGCGAGCGCGGAGCGCGTGCTCATCCAGGCCGTCGTCCTGAGCGGCGAGAACACCAGCGCGCTCGACAATCTTTGCACCCTCTTTGGAACCGGGCGCGAGGCCGGCGAGCGCGTGGCCAGTGCCATCACCAAGGCCATGGCCCTGGCCGAATCGAGCGGCCGTCCCAGGCGGCCCGAGTGGCTGGCGGCACTCGGCAAGGTCGAGGCCACGCTGCTTGGTCAGCCGAGTGAGGGACTCGCGCGCTTGCACGAAGCCATCCGGCTCGCTCCCAACCGCGTGGAGATCTACCAGGCCTTGGCCGACGCGCACGGCAGCGCGCACGACCAGGCCACGCAGGAAATCACCGGCATGCTGGGCGAGCTCGGCAAGTCCTCGCCGACCAGCGAGCAAGTGACGGGCATTCTATCGATCTTGTCGCGCGAAAGCCGGCAAGCGCAGCAGAGCGGAACCGCGTCGGTCACCGACGAGCTGCTCGCCTTCCTGGGCAAGCCACCCCTCGGCATGGATGCGGGCAGCCGATCCCGATCGCCAACGCTGCCCATGAGCGCCCCCATCCCCGACTCGCTCGCGCGCGACACCGCGCTTTCGACCCTCGTCGGCGACGAACTTCAGGCGCCACTCGTCGGCGTCGCGTCCCTGCTTGGGGAAACCGTGGCCAAGTTGGTTCGCCAAGATCCGGAAACGCTCGGAGTCTCCGCGCGCGATCGCCTCACCTCGCGCGCCTCGCATCCCACGCGAGCGCTGGCGGATCGGGTGGCCAGGGCATTTGGAGATCTCCGCTTTGACCTCTACGTGGACGCTTCCGCAACCCAGGTACCACGCCTTCTGCCCGGTGACCCGCCGGCGCTGGTCGTACCGCGTGACTTCGGCGAACTTTCCGAAGTCGAACAAGCCGCCGGTCTGGCGCGTTTGCTCGCCTATGTTGCACTCGACATTCCCTGGATCGAAGAGGTCTCGGGCGACGACGTCGACGGCATTCTGTACGGCGGATTGCGCACCGGATCCGAACTGTGGGGACAAGGCGAGCTGTCCCAGAGCGCCGAGACGGCCGCCTCGTCTTGGCGAGCGCGCATCGCCAAGACAGCGGGCCGCAGGGTCAAGCGCGCGCTGGAAGAGATGGCCCAGCGCGTTCGCCCTCAGTCGGACACCACGGCCTGGCGCCAGGCCATGCGCACCGCCGGCTTGCGCGCCGCCTATGTCGTCACCGGTGACTTGACCGCCACCTTGAGTCAGGCCATCCGCGCCGACAGGGAGCTTGCCCAAGTTTCTGGCGACTTGCTGGCCGGCAAGTTGTTCGAGCTGCCTACCACGCGTGAGCTGATTGTCTTCGCGCTGTCCGATGCAGCCCTGGCTTTGCGGCAAAGCGCGGGAACAGCGTAGAGAAAGATCTACAAGCCCGCCTCGGAGCTGGGCACCAGCGAAACGCTGGGAAAAGCCGGCGGCGATGGTGGCATCCATCACGCCAGTCAGGCGGTCGAAGAGCAAAAGCGCACGCGGGTTCCCTCGCGTGCGCCTTTTTCCGAAATGCTTGTGCTACAGCTCGATACTACTTCTTGAAGCCGCGGACGACCTTGACAAGATTCTTCGCCTCCTCGGGCGAAATCTTGGTGGCTGGCATGGCAACCTTGCCGTCCTCACCCTTGACGCCTTCGAGAATGCTCTTCTCCCACTGCGCGTCGGTCTTGGCCGCCTGAACCTTGGCATCGGTCAGATCCTTCATCTTGAGCTTCTTGCCCATCGTGGTCTCGCCTTTGCCGTCCTTGCCGTGGCATCCCGCGCACTTCTTGCCGAACATCTCGGCGCCGTCCGCACGCACCATGCCCGCCGTTCCTGCCACGAAAAGTACTGCCATCATCATCGAGAAGAGAGTCTTCATGTTCGCGTTTCTCCTTGGTCTTGGGTGAAAAAGGACTGCCTGTGTCTTGGTTGGGCCTTCCCTAGCACAAGGGCGCGCGGTTTTCTACGTCAACCGGCAACGCGCCTTGGCATCGGCAGCGACGCGGGAAACGGCCTCGTCGTCGAGCCCCAAGAGCGACCGTCCCACCATGACCAACGCATCGTTGTCGTCGGCCGAGACGTCACCCAAGGCAATCCCCATTTGCTTGGCCAGGGCGTTGGCAAAATGCACGGCGTTTCCGATGGATTGCCGATTGGCGGCGTCGTAGTCCGAGAACTGCAAAACCGCGTTCTGAACCTCCTCCGGAAATTGCCACTTCTTGGCCAAGTCCGTGGCGATCTTGCGATGGGTTCGTTCCACGACGCCAACCCACGTGTCCCCGTCGATACTCCACAGCTTCGGGTTGCGCTGCGCGATTTGCGACTCGGCTTCGAGCAACATGGTCGCGACCACGGGTTTGCCGATGTCGTGCAGCAGCCCCGCAACAAAACAGACCTCGGGTTCCTCGACGCCGGCCAGAATAGCCACGTTCTGCGCCAGAATGGCCACGGCACGCGCGTGATCCCACAGCATTCGTGTTGCTTCCGCGGTCTTGGCGTCGCGCGATTCTATGACTCGATGGGCTGACGTTTCGGCCAAGATCGCGCGCACTTTCTGCACGCCGATCTTGCCAACGGTTTGTTCCAGCGTCCGGCATCCGGCGGCAGCGCCGTGGCGCAAAATCACAGCGGCGAGAATAGGATCGAGTTCGATCATCGCGACCAGGTCCGTGGCGGTTGCATCGGCGCGGCGAACCACGTCGTTGGCCTTGGCCACAATGACCGGCAGCAGCGGCAGCGTCAGGCTGTCCTGTGCGATGCGATTCTCAAGGATGATTTCCAGCTGCTCAGCCAGTTTCATTGGGGCCAGTCTTGCGCACAAAGATCCGTCGCTCACAAGGCGCGGCTCGCGCGGTCGCCAAGCCGGCCCCGCGATAAGGATCTGTGTGCATATCTGACATTAGATGCGTCAGATCGGCCGCGGATCTTGAGCACACCAACTATCGCTCAGTAACGACCGACGAGTACCAATACCCCCCCCTGGCCGTCGGTCCACACTGCGCCGTCGGTGATGGCCAGGCCCGTGCTCTTGCGGTAGCGATTGGGGTCGCCATTGCTGAGCAAGATGTAGGTCCCGACCCCGGCGGCAACCAGCCCCACGCCGGCTCCGATGAATCCGAGATTGCGCCGGAGCACGGCGCTGTCGACCTGGCTTTGCGCGTCCGACTTCTTGGCATCGCATTGGCGTAAACCGTAGTCCAGCCCCAGCGCGTAACACGGGTTGTTGGGATCTCTCTCGGCGGCGAGAACGCTGCTGAGGTTGTTCCGTGAGTCCGACACATCCTTGAGTTTGGTCAGCCCGTATACCCCACCCGCGATAGCCATGGCCGTTCCAACTCCAAGCACCGTCCAACCGATTACCCTGTGCGTGCTGATGCTGCTCTCGTAGTGCGCGCGAGTTTCCGGCGTCGGGATCAGATAGGCCGCAAGAGGGGCTTCGCCAGCGGCTGTGATGTTCACGGCTCGCTCGTAGGGTTCGAACCCGGCGCTCGTGATCTTCAACGCGTGTGCGCCGACCGGCAAGAACAAGCCACTCTCGCCTAGTCTGCGCGGGATGCCGTCGATGCTGACCTCCACGTCCGATTCGCTGGCGGAAATACGCAGCACGCCCCGGCTCGACGGCGGCGCCGAGGGATCTTCTTCCAAGGTGAATGCCAACTCGCTTCGCGCACCATCGCCCAGTTCCAAGGTGCGCTCGGCGCGAAAGTAGCCAGGCCGCAGCAGCTCGACACGTACGGTTCCGGGCGCGACGGCCAAGCTCGCCGGTAAGGGCGTCGAACCAACCCGCTGACCATTCACCGCCACCTCGGCTCCTGGCGGTAAACTCGTGATCGACAACTGCGCCATCCGGTTCGCCGCCGGCAACAAGGTCAATTCGAGCGTCTCCGTCACCTGTCCGGCCAGGGTCACCTCCTTGCGCGTGGTCAAGAAACCGGGCGCCTGGGCTCCCACCACGTGGGCACCGCTGGTGACTCGGATGGGCTGCGCTAGCGGCGTTCGAGCGACCTCGACGCCGTCGATGTCTACAGTGGCGGGCATTTCGGTCTTCACTAGCAAGTGCGCGATGCGAGTCGCTTGTTCGTCGCGAACCTCCGCGGCGTGCCGGCGCTGCGCATGCTGGGCCGGGGCTGCCTGGGCAAGAAATGCCCCCAGCGCATCCACCGCCTCGACCGGATGGTTCATGGCCGCATAGACCAGCCCCATGTTGTAAAGGACCAGCGGATTCGGAATGAGTTCGTTCGCACGCTTGAATTCGGCCAGTGCACTCGCATTCTCTCCTTTTTCAAAGAGCCGCACGCCTCGGTCGAAGCGATCACGTGCTTCCGCTTTGATGGCCGGCGTGGGTGCAGAAGCAGGTGCGGGGCTGGAGGCAGGTTCGGCAAAGGCCGATGTGGCTTCGCCAATAAAGAGTACGCATGACAAAGTCGCCAGCATCCACCCCGCACATCCGCGCGCCCAGCAAACCTTTTGTCGTCTCACGATTTCACCTATCGAAATGGGTTGTCAGTCACCAATCCGCTACTGGAAGATCGCTTGGAGCCCGCGGCTCGGGACAAATCGCGTGCTCCCGGTTTCTCCGAGACCTTCGCCTTCTTGCCATCCACCCGCTCGGGAGCCATCTTGGCAAGTTCCACGACGGATGGCTTCTCCGTCGCTGCGGCCGGCAAGGCGTCCGGTCCCGACGTCGGAGCTGGCGCGGCCGCAACCTTGGGCTCGTCCGAGACAGAAGGCGCGGGTCCGGCAACGCTGGACCCGGGCGCACTGGACCAGGTCGCACTAGATCCGGTCGCATGTTGCCGCCCCGCCAGGCGCATCGCCCCCAGCGCGCTTAGCACCCCGACGACCAGCACCACCGCGATCAAGGGCCAACGTCGGGCCGGCGCGACCGACGGCGCCACCGCCTCGGCCTCGTGGGCCGATCCACGCAAGGTTGTCGTGGTCTTGCTCTCTGGGGTGGCAAGCACGGCGGTCGGCGTTCGGGTGACGATGATTTGGGCCAGTGCCTCCCCAAGTTCGCGAGCGCTCTGCGGCCGATCGGCTGGATCCTTGGCCAGACAACGCATGATGAGCGTATCCAGGGCAGGCGGTAGCGAGACGTGCGTCGATGGGCGCTCGGGAACCTGGGTGAGTTGCTTGGTCAAAATCTCCGCGAATCCCTCGCCGGGAAAAGGAAGCTGGCCAGTGTACAGTTGGTAGAGGATCACACCCATGGCGTAGATGTCGGTCCGGTGATCGACGGCGCGACCGTGGCATTGCTCGGGAGACATGTACTGCGGCGTCCCCATGAGGACCCCCGCTTGCGTCGTGGTTTGTTCCCCGGTGGCGAGCAGTTTGGCGATACCGAAATCGAGCAATTTGGCAAACGGCCGCCCGCGCCGCGGCTCGACGATCCAAATGTTCTCGGGCTTGAGATCGCGGTGAACGATGTGCTCGCCATGGGCCGCATCGAGGGCATCGCAGATCTGTCCAAGCAGCGGCGGCAACTCCGCGATGTGAAGATCCTTGTTCTGCAATCGGTCGGCCAGGGCGTGTCCTTCGAGATACTCCATCACGAAGTACTGTCGGCTATCGGCAAGCTGGCCGAACGAGAAGATGTCGATGATGTTGGGGTGGCGAATCCGATTGACTGCGCGGGCTTCATCCAGGAATCGCCGCACCAACGCGGGGTCGGCCGACAATTCTGCGTTGAGAACCTTGATCGCCACCCGTTTCTCGATGACCGGCTGCAAGCCCGAATACACCACACCCATTCCCCCGCGGCCAATCACGCGCTCGACGCGATACTCGCCGACGACATAGCCCGGCGATAAGTCGCCCCCCGAGACGAGTGCCGGGGCGGGTCCCGGCGCTGTCTTGCCTAGGAAGGATTGGGTCTCGTCATTCTTCGGTTGCATGGGTCAGGCCGCGCCCTCCCCTGCTAATAGAAAATCAGCTTGTTGCCTGTCGAAACCGAGTACCGTTGCGGTGGCTGGCTAATCGTCCCCGAGGAGGCATCAATGGTTGCTGGACTGGGCGCTTGACCATTCAGCGTCGTGCCACTGCACGTGACCGGATTCCCCGCGCTGGCCCCTTGCGGCCGGTAGATTTGCAGGCACCAGTACGAGGTGCTGGTTGGCGCGCCGATCACGTTGTCCCCGGATTCGGTCGCCGTCCCGAGATCCAAGTCTCCGGCGCTCAAGTAGTAAGCGTCGTAGCTCGTGCCCGTGATCGTGGTACCGCGCAGTTTGGCGCTGCTGCCGGCGCCGCCCTGTTGAATGCCGTAACCACCGCCGGTCACCGTGACGCCCGTGAGCGACATGGTGGCCTGAATTCCGGTGAAGTAGATTCCGGGGTTGGCGGCGGTCATGGTCACCGTGGTATTCGCCATGGTCAGGGCGAGCCCAGCGAAGTCGATGCCATTCCCGTACTTTTGCGTGATGGTCGATCCCGTGATGGTCATACTACCCTTGGCATCGCTGTCGTTGATATTCCCGATGATGGTGGCCTTGTCGAGCACGGCCGTGGTTCCCACTGCATTCGAACTGACACCCATGTAAATTGCGTCGCTGGTCGCCAATTCCTTGATAGTTCCGCCGGAAACGTTCAGTTTGCCCGCCGAACAATTGTAGGCGAAGTAGACGACGTGGCTGCCGCCCTGCACCGTCGCATCGGTGATGTTCACTGTCACATTGGGAGCGTTGTACACGGAGATGGCGGTCTGCCCCGGCTGATCGATGAGGCCATTCTTGCCCGTGATGTTGACCGTGGATCCCGTGGCCGCCTGCTCGACGTAGATCGCGGTGCTCGAATTTCCGCCCAGCACCACATCCTGCAAGGTCAGCGTGCTCGACGGGAGTTTCATATCGATGCCATAGTAGAAATGCTGGAGGGTGAGAGTCTTCAGGGTGACACCCGTCGAGGCATCGAGCCCATTCGGGTTGGTGGTCGCCCCCACGCCGTCGATCACGGTTCCGGCCGTGGAATCGCCGACGATGGTTAGATTGTCGGGAATCACATAGCCCCAGGTTTCGCCGCTCTTGGTGTTGTAGGTCCCGTCCATCAAATGGATGGTATCGCCCACATCCGCAACCAGGAGCGCCTGCTTGAGTGTGAGGAAGGGTGACCCTGCCGAGCCTGCGTTGGTGTCCGCGCCCGTCGGCCCCGAGGTAATCGCGGTGACAGTCACCACGTCGGGGGCCGTGATGACACCGGTGCTGGTGGCGACTCGCAAAGTCCGCGTGCCCAGTGGGGCGCCGTGAGGAACCGACACCTTGATGACTAGCGATGTATCGGTGCCGCCGGCCTGAGCGCGCGCCGTAAGATCTCCCAGGTCGAAGAGGCCAGCGCTGGAGAGTCCGCCGGCTGCCCGCGTGATGGTGATGGTGATGTTGATCTGCCCCTGGCGTACCGACGGACTTGGCGTCACAACGATACCGTCGGCGAGCAAGGCAGGCGCATCAAAATTGAGCGGGATGTCGGGGCCCGCAGCATCCGGCACGGCCACGGCGTGGTCGATGGCAGGCAAATCCGCCAGCGCCGCATCCACAGCGGGCACGTCGGGATGCCCGGCCTCCGGGCCTGACTGGCTCGCGTCGGGAACGGCCGCGGGTGCATCGGCAAGGGCGCCCGCATCCGCCGTGTTCCCGCCGCCCACGTCGACCGTGCTTCCCGCATCGATCACGTTCTTGAACTCATTGGTGAGCGGATCGTAGTTGCCCTTGTCGACGGTCGGGTCGGCGCAAAGCTTGCTGATCGATGTGCACTTCTGTCCCTTGGGACAGTCGACATCAGCCTGACACTGGCTTCGGCACTGCAAATCCACGCCGCACACTAGAGGATGCGTGCAGTCGCTGGTATAGTTGCATGTGGCCTTCTCTGGGGGCTGGCAGCTGTTTCCGGCTATCGCTGTTGTCGCCGGTATGCAGCGCTCGCCGCTGGGGCAGTCTTTCGACTCCACGCACGCCTCAACGCAGAACCCCTGAATGCACGCCAAGGCCCCGGTGCAATCGCTGGCCCGCACACAGCGCGGCGTCGGATTGGCCGCCCCGCCACTGGAACCACCACACCCTTGCGCCCCGAGCGCGAGTAGCGCGGTCGCGAACACGAGCCACCCAAGCGATCTCATTGCCGCCCGCTCGCCCCAAGATACACGCACCGTCTCAACTTGCCGGTTTCTAGTCAAAGCCATGCCATCGTCCTTTCGCCGACGATAATGTCGCAGGCCCAACTAGGATGCAAGTGCATGGATGCGCGTTGCAGAACGGTCTGCGAATTCCCGGCTTGCCGATGTCAAGCGCCGCCTGGCCCAAGCTGGTAGAAGACCGATCGCATGCAGCGCTTGGGCTCGAAGCGTGGGCAGATCCCGGTGAGTGACTCGGTCGATGAAATGCCTCGGCCTTGAGCTCCGAGGCCTTGATTTCCACATTGAACAGTTCCTTCAGAGCACCTTCTACGCCGCCTGCGAACGCGCCTCTTCCACCGAGGCGAAACAGTGCAGATCCTTGGTTTCCTGAAAGCCGCGCATGACCTTGGGCAACTCTGGCGATCCCACGACCTTCACCGAGATGCCGAGATCGGAGGCAACCTTGTAAGTGTCGACGAGGAATTGGGCCACGCGTGCGGGTTGCTGCAGGGGAATGTGGGTGGCGTCGATGACGGCCGTCTCGAAGCACGCCTCGCCTAGCTTCTGCACCACGGTCTTCACATCCGCGGACAGTTTGCTGAAGTAGCGCTCCAGCTTGTCCTCTTTTCCAAGAAACGGCGTGAGCTGAATGAGGTCTTCCTTGGCCACGAGGAGCGTCTCGTTCTTGGCCGCGTACTGCTCGATCAAGGCATCAATCGCATCCTGCGTGAAGGGCTTGAGCAGGGCATCGTCGAAGCCAAGATCCTTCATCTCCTTGGCCACGTTGTTGGCACTGCGCAGGGCCATGCCCCAAATGCCTGCCGCGGGCGCGAGCAATCGCATTTGCTTGATCAGGGGCGCGGGTCCCCCGGCCTGAATCTCGGCGTCAACCAGGATGGCCTTGAATTTCTTGCCGCGGACAGCGGTCAACCCCTCTTGGACCGTCAGGGCGGTCTCCAATTCGACGGCCTCGGGAATCATCGAGCGTAGCTTCTTGTGCACGTTCTCCATGTCGTCGATGACCAGCATGATGAGCTTGCCGTCACTTGCGTCCGCCGCGGCGGCTGCGCCCGAATTCTGGGCCACGTAGTTGGCCGGCAGCTTGAGGGCCTTGAGCACCTTGGCGCGCAGTTCATCGCCTTTGAAGGGCTTGAGCAAATAGTCCTGAATACCAAGCTTCATCAGCGCGGCCACGATCGACGTTTTCGACTCGGACGTGAGCATCAGCACCGGGGTTTTGTCACCACCCTCGCGCATCTTGGCCAGCATGCCCGGTCCGTCCAGGTTCGGCATGGTGACGTCGAGAACCACCAAGTCGTAGCCCCCGCCTTGCAGCTTTTTGAGGCCGTTGATGCCATCTTCGGCCTCGCCCACCTCGAAGCCCATTTCGATCAGCGCCTTGGAAACGATCATGCGAATGGGCCGGCTGTCGTCTACTGTCAGAATACGCGGCATGTGACTACTCCTTGTCCTTAGCTACTTCCCCGGAAAACAAACTACGCGGCCTTCACGTTCCATTTGAGAAGCCCGTCGCAGGCCCACAGTGCAATCCCGACCTCGCGTGCGATGAGCACGAGCGCCGGGTGCTGGCGCGCGATCTCGGCCAGCGACTCCTGGTCGTCAACGATCGCAGGCACGGTCAGCGCTTGGTCGAGCGCCATCTCTCGCTTGAGCAGCCCGGCGGTCATGTTCACCAGTTCGCGAAGCGCGTCGTTGACCATGCCGACGTCCACGCCTTCGGTCTTGCAACCGAACATCGCCGCCGCCAGTTTCGTGCAGCCGGCTTCGTCGGAGGAAAGACCCACGCTCACGGGCCGTGGGCCATCCACGAGCATGATGGCGGTTCTCCAGTTCAACAATGAATGGGCCGGCGTACTTGCGGCAGGTGCAAAAGAGAGCCCCAGCATGGTCTCAGTGACCATGGAAACCAGAGCGGCTAGCCGCTCGGCCTTGGGCATGGGCTTCATCGTCGTTCCTCTCCTTCACATCGACTGCATCGCGCCAAATCCCTGTCCATGAGTAATCATTATTGCGACGGGTTCGGTCAGAATCTTGAGCCGGGAAAACAGATGGCGTTCGGACCATCGCCGGGCGCTCGCCGATTGCCTGTTGACGGCCCCCTGGCATCTTCCCCATGATGCCCCCGTGTCGTACCTGGTTCTTGCCCGCAAATACCGTCCGCAAAGCTTCGACGACCTAGCCGGTCAGGAGCACGTCGCCCGCACCCTGACCAACGCCATCGCGCTTGGCCGTGTCCACCACGCCTTCCTGTTCACAGGCGCGCGGGGTATCGGCAAGACCAGCGCCGCGCGCATCCTGGCCAAGGCCCTGTGCTGCGAAAAAGGTCCCACCCCGAATCCCTGCGGCGAATGCGCTATCTGCAAGTCCATCGCCAGCGGACAGTCGGTCGACGTGCTCGAAATCGATGGCGCCTCGAACACCGGCGTCGACGATGTACGCACCCTGCGCGAAGGCGTGCGCTACCTGCCGGCCGAGGCGCGCACAAAGGTCTACATCATCGACGAGGTTCACATGCTCTCCACCAGCGCCTTCAATGCGCTGCTCAAGACGCTCGAAGAGCCTCCCCCCCACGTGGTGTTCATCTTCGCCACCACCGAGTCGCACAAGATCCCCGCGACCATCCTGTCGCGCTGCCAGCGCTACGATTTCAAGCTCCTTTCAACTAGCGCCCTCGCCGCGCATCTGGCGCAAATCCTCGTCAAGGAAAACATCGAATGCGATCCCGAGGCCGTGCGCTTGCTGGCCCGCGAAGCGGCCGGATCCGTGCGCGACGGGCTGTCCCTGCTCGACCAGGTGCTGGCCTACGTGGGCAAAGAGAAGCTCACCCGCGAACGCATCGCCGAGGTGCTGGGCGTGGCGGATCGCAGCCTGCTCTTCCACCTCGCCGGCACCGTGCTTGAGCGTGACGTGGCCTCCGCCTTGCGCGCCTTGGCCGACGCCGTCGAACGCGGCGTGGATCTGGTGCAGCTCTCGCGCAGCTTTCTCGGCCTTCTGCACGACTTGGAGATCGTCTCGCTGGTCCCGGACGCGGCGGATCTGATCGACGCCACGACCGAGGAGATCGCGGAAGCGACGAAGCTCGTGCAAAAAGCACCACGCGGACTGGTGACTTCGCTTTTCGAGCGCTGGGCACGCGCCGTCGAGGACGCTGCGCGATCGCAAACGCCCCGCCTAATCATCGAGATGGCCCTGATCGATCTCTGTTTCGCCGAGCCGCTGCTGCCTCTCGGCGACCTTCTCGATCGCTTGGGAAAACTGGAAGCCCGCCTCTCCGGCTCCGTCGCTGCGCCGCCGGCTCCGCGGGGCGCCGACCCGCGACCGCGCCTCGCTATCGTCCCCCCTCCCCCGTCCGCTGTTCCGTCCCCCGCGGCTGTGCGACCCGCGTCTTCCAGCGCCGACACATCCGCCGCCGCCAAACCCAGCGAACGCAGCTCGCCCGAGTCCGACATCGCCGGGGTGTGGCGCCGGGTGTGCGAATCCTTCGGCCACCGGCCTTCCATCGCAGCCGCGCTCGACCACGCCGAAGTTGGCTCTTGGGAAGGCGGCCTGGTCACGTTGCTCTTCGACCAGAAATTCGCCCTCGACCAGACCGCCAAGAGCAAGGTCGAAATCGAACGCATGCTCTCGCAGATCACCGGATCGCCCACGCGCATCTCGCTTGAAGTAGGCACTGCCCAAGCCGGCAAGGCGCTGGTGCGCTCCGAGGTCGGCCGCGAAGCGGAAGCCACGCAGGCCGAACAGCACCTGCGCGAAAGCGAGGCGCGCCAGCACCCCATGGTTCGCAAAGCCCAGGAGCTTTTCGGCACCGCGCCCAAGGAGATCAAGACGCAGTGACAGGCGGCGCGAGAAAAGAAGGATTGAACACAGAGGGCACAGAGAATGAGTAGCGCTGGCCCTATCGCGCGCCTCGTGGTCGAACTTGGCAAGCTGCCCGGCGTGGGCGAGAAGACCGCCGCGCGGCTCGCCTTCCACATTCTGCGCGCCCCCGAAGCCGATGCCGCGGCCCTGGCCAGCGCTATCTCCGAGCTGCGCGCGAAGATCCGCCTGTGCGGCCTTTGCTGGGATTTCACCGAGGAAGATCCCTGCGCCATCTGCCGCGACCAGCGACGCGACAGCAGCCTGCTCTGTGTAGTGGCGCACCCCCAGGATGTCCTGGCCATCGAGCGCACCGGAGGCTACCGCGGCCGCTACCATGTCCTGCACGGCGTGCTTTCTCCTCTCGAAGGCATCGGCCCCGACGACTTGCGCATCGCCGAACTCGTCAAGCGCTGTGGTGGCGGCGACGTCCGCGAGGTCATTGTCGCCACCAATCCGAGCGTGGAAGGGGAAACCACGGCCATCTACCTGGCCAAGTTGATTCGCCCACTCGGCGTGCGCGCGAGCCGCATCGCCACGGGTGTTCCCATGGGCGGCGAGCTCGAATACGCCGACCGTCTGACCCTGGCGCGCGCCATCGATGGCCGGCGCGAATTGTAACCACTTCTGACCAACCGCGCCATCAAGCCAGCGGGTGTTCCTGACGTTCCCAAGCATCGCGGATGTGTGCGGTCCTCGAAAAACTGTTAAGCTACCGGCCTTGAGAGAGTTCCCCTTGAAGTCAACGCCTTCCCTCAACTTGCAAGCCACGGCCCACCGATGCTAGTCCAGACTTTCCCCAGCGTGATCGCCCCGGCCGGGCATAAAAAAACGCGTGAGTGCGGGTGGGCTTCGCCCACCGGCACTCGTCGCGGGAGTTCGAAAGAACCCTCTCAGGGTTCTTTCTTCCAAGGAGAACAATAGCCAGATGAGTGGCCCAGAAGTTATGTTCCCCGAAGAGCAGAAGCTGATCGCCAGTGTCTGCCTGCGCCTCCATCGGGATTCCAATGCCAAGGCCGTGCTGCTCATCGGCCGCGACGGTCAGCCCATCGCCGAAGCCGGCGAGGTGAGCGAGATCGACGTCACCTCGCTGTCTTCCCTGACCGCGGGCAACGTGGCGGCCACCGGCGGGATCTCGAAGATCCTGCGCGAGAAGGATTTCACCAGCCAGTTCCACGAAGGCGAAAAGACCCACGTTCACATCACGCTGGTCGCCGGGCGTGCCATCCTGGTCGTGCTTTTCGACGAACGCTCGTCGCTCGGTCTCGTGCGCCTGCGCGTGCGCAAGGCCACCGAGGAGATGGCGCGCCTATTCGAACAGGTTACGCGCAAGGCGGCCTCGCAGACCGGACCGTCGATCTTGAACGAGATCACCGACGCCGACATCGACAAACTCTTCAATGATTGAGTGCCCCAGTCGATGAGCTTCATCAACTACTCCTCCCGCGAAATCAACTGCAAGCTGGTTTATTACGGCCCCGGGCTCGGCGGAAAAACCACCAATCTGCAGTTCATCTACGCGCGCACCAGCCCCGAGGCCAAGGGCAAGATGATCTCGCTGGCCACCGAGACCGAGCGCACGCTGTTCTTCGATTTCCTGCCGCTGTCGCTGGGTGAAATCCGCGGCTTCAAGACGCGTTTCCACCTTTACACCGTTCCTGGGCAGGTCTTCTACGACGCCAGCCGCAAGCTGATCCTCAAGGGCGTGGACGGCGTGGTCTTCGTGGCCGACTCGCAGAACGAGCGCATGGAAGCGAACATGGAGTCGCTGGAAAACCTGCGTTTGAACCTGACCGAGCAGGGCTACAACCTCGACAAGCTCCCCTACATCGTCCAGTACAACAAGCGCGATTTGCCCAATGCCGCGCCCCTGGATGAGCTGCGCCAGCTGCTCAACCCAACGCACGCACCCGAGTTCGAGGCCTGCGCCACCACCGGCGTCGGGGTATTCGAAACCCTGAAGGCCATCGCCAAGGCGGTTCTGACCGAGCTTCGGCGTGGCGGCGGCGGCGGCAGCGGCTAGTCGGCCCTGTCTGCGTCTCGCACCCGCCATGACCTCCAAATTTCTTCGCGCCAGGCATAGCGCAGCCTTCGCGGGCCTCGTGTTCGCATTGGCCGGCTCCGCGCGCGCCGCTGAGCAGGACGATGGAACGCTGAACGAGGTCGTCGAGTTGAACAAGAAGGCGCTCTCGCTGTACGAGGCGCTCGACATGGAAGGCGCCGCGGCCCTGCTCAGACAAGCTCTGGAGCTTTGCAAGAGCGCGCATCTCGACAGCCATCCAACCGCTGCGCGCACCCATGTTCACCTGGGCGTGGTCAATGTCAGCGGGCTCAAGAACCGCGAGCAAGGCCTGGCCGAATTCCGCAAAGCCCTCGCCATCGACGCCAAGATCAAGATCACCAAATCCCTCATCAATCCCGAGGTGCAGGCGGCCTTTGCCGAAGCGCAAGCGGCGGCCACCACGCCCGCGACATCGACCAGGGCTCTTCCCTTTCCTACCGGTCAAGAGCCTCAGGCGCGGACCACACCCGCCGAACGCGTCGACTATGAAATCAATCATCCCGTCATCACCGCGGCCATGCGAGGCAAGGCCATCGCCATCAAGGCCCAGGTTCCGCCGGGACTCGGGGCAGACAAAGTCATGCTGGCCTATCGGGCCGAGGAAGGTGACGATTTCCTGGCCCGCACCATGGTTCCACTCGAGAACGCGGCGAGCTGGTTTCAGGCAGAGATCCCGACTGAAGCGACCCAGGGCAAGGAAGCGACATACTACATCGAGGCCCAGAACGCCGACGATCAGGCCCTCGTGCACAGCGGGACACCCGAAGAGCCCCATCGTATCGTGCTCACATCGGAGATCGCGCCGGACGAGAAGACCGTCGCGCCAGTCGCCGAACCCAGCAAGGGCGGCAGCGAGAAGCCCACCCCTCCGGGGTTGTGGTTCGTTCTAGCGGTGGGAGGAGGCGGCGGCTACTCCTCGGGTTCGCCGGAGATGAATCGTGAGGACACCAGCACGCCGCCCAAGGCGATCCATGTCTCGGGACTCGGTGTTGCGCGGCTGCTGCACCTTGCCCCCGAAATCGGCTTCTTCCTCAGCGACCACTTGATTCTCTCGACGCAGGGACGTTTCCAGTTCGTGACTGGCGCGCAGGACGTTGACATCGGGCCGAAGACCTACCATCCAGCCAAGATGGCCTTCGCAGGCCTCGCCAAGGCGACCTTGCTCGTGCGCAGCGCCAGGTTTCAACCTTTCATTTCAGCACAGGCCGGCGCCGGCCAGATTCGCCAGAGCATCAAGACCCCGGCCAGCGCGAACCTCAACGGATGCGGCGCTGGCCCAACGTGCAAGGACACCGTTCTCGGTGGCGTCATCCTGGCAGGTGTGGGCACGGGCTTCACCTACAAGTTGAACGAAGCCATTCGCGCCTACACCGCGCTCAACCTGCTCGCCGGCTTCCCTGATTTCATGCTGGAAGCGGATCTGAACGTCGGACTGGCCATCATTCGCTAACGCCAGCCCCGTGAAGATAGCCGGCTGCTCTAGAACCACCCGCCCACAGTACTCGACAACCCGAGGTAGGTACGCTTGTTAGAGAAACCCGCCACCTTGTTCGAGAGATCCGTGTACAAGTCGGGACCAATTCCAATGAAAAAGTGGCGGGCCGGATGGATGAGCAGTGGAGCGAATAGCTCGACGATATAAACGGTTTCCGTAACGTCCGAACCCGAGATTCTCGTTCCATTGATGCTGATGCTGTAGCCCGGTCCCGGAGTTGCAATGGTCTCATGTAGGCGCCAGACCCCCAGCTCTACAACCGGCCAGATGGAAAAGATCCCTCCGAGTGGTGCGTTGACGCCGGCGTGTCCATAGGCTCCATAGCTGAGGGTCTTGGTCTCGACGTCGATGCCCGACTTCGAATCGCCGTATTGCACAAAGGCGGACGCGCCAAGTGAAATATTTGCATCAACGAAGTAGTCGAAGCCGGGACGGATGCTCACGCTCGTCGACGAGGAATCGGTCGAGCTATACCCGAGGTGACCTAAGCTTGCACTGAAGCCAGCTGAAACAACCCACTCACCCTGGTCGCCAAATGCGCTCAGGCTTTCGGGTTTGGGAGTCTGTGCCTCGCCTGCCACCTGGGCGTCCGTGGATGGAATCGGAGTCGCGAGCGGCACGGCGGCCGGCCGAGCAAAATCGGATACCGCTGCTGAAGTTGGCGGCGTGACCGACGGGGCAACAGTCGGCGGCGCAACCGGCGCGGCGACGTCTGGTGGCGAAGTTGACGATGTATCCATGCCGTCACTTCGCAGACCGCTGGGAGTGGATCCAACATTGGGTGGCGGTGCTGGCGGCTGTGCAAGAGCGCTCGATGCAAAGGCCTCGAACAGCGAAACCATGACGATGAAAGGACACCGAATCCGCATGGGCGCATCCTAACCGAAATACCCGTAAGGCAGAATCAAAGACGCACCCCACCTGACGGCGGCTCAACCCTCGGTCGAAAACCCGCCAGCTAACCTGGGTGCTTCTTGCCGAAGAGCTTTTTGCCAGGGGCCTTCTTCCCTTGCCACGGAGCGTGCCCATCGCGCGACCTGGGCGCGAAGTGCGCTGGCTCGGGCCGGTCCGGTCGGCGATATTCCTGCGGCGGGCGGCGTGGCGGTTCGGGCCGGCGAGCGTCCGCGGAATGCGGGGCCTGACTTAGCGGCTTGGGACCGTCGAACTTGCGTGGTGGATAGGAACGGGGACGGTCTTCGTAGGGACGGCGGCGGGCGTGGGCAGACGACGGCGCGCCCGAGAAGCCCTCCACGCGTTCGACGCGAACGTGGGGAGCGCGCGGATCGGTCTGCGCGGCCGCAAGAGCAAAGTCGCTGGCGGCATGCCCGGCGATTTCGAATTCGCTGAAGCCGGCGCTGACCACGCGAATCGCGCCGATTTCGCGCCGGGTGACGCCGCCACGGCGGCAAATGAGCGGAAGCAGCCAGCCAGGTTCGGCACGAGCGTCGCCGCCCAAGTTGATGCGAAAGCGGACAGCATCGCGCGAGAATTCCTCGCGATCGGGCGGCGGCCCGGTGGGACGGAAGGCATCGCGCGTGACCACCTTCAGATCCACGGGTTTCAGCTTCTCGCCCTTGGGCACATTGGCGAGTTCGCGTTCCAGGAGCAGATGGATGAGCGCATCCTTCTTGATGTGCTTGCCCAGTCGCTCGGCGACGGCCAGGACACTCGTGGACGGCTCGCGGCTCTCCGTCGCGGCCGCGGTCAACGCCGCTTCCAGGCGCTTCTCGCCCTCGCACGCGATCTCGACGGCGCCGGGCGCCGCGGTCCAGGTGTAGCTCACGCGCGCGCCAGCGAGCAGGCGTTCGGCCTTGCGCCGCTCGGCCAGGTTCGCAATAAGCACGCTGGTGCCCTTGCGCCCGGCCCGTCCGGTGCGCCCGCTGCGGTGGGTGAGCGCCTCAGTGTTGAGCGGAAGATCCGCGTGTACAACCAAATCCACCTCGGGCAGATCAAGCCCGCGCGCGGCCACGTTGGTCGCCACCAGCACCTGCGCTTCGCCCTCGCGCAAGGCCGAGAGCGCGCGATTGCGCTCGGCCTGCGCTCTGTCCCCCGACAGCACGACTGCGCGAAAGCCCTGGCGCACGAGTTCGCGGTGCAAATCGGCCACGCCGTCGCGTGTGGTGCCGAAGACAATCGCGCGCTGGTCGGCATTCTGACGAAGCACGTTGATGACGGCCGCCGTCCGATCGCCGATGGCGATGAGGTGCGTGACGTGGCGAATGTCCTCGTGGATGCCATCGCCTGACTCGCCCAGCTTGCGCGCGTCCAGGCGGACAGCGTGTTTCTGGTAGTTGGCCGCCAGCGACAAGATCGGCTTGGGCAAGGTTGCGGAAAACATGTGCGTGCGCGTGCGCGCCGAGGCCGCGTCTAGCAAGGTTTTCAAATCCTCGTGGAAACCCATGTCGAGCATTTCGTCGGCTTCGTCGAGCACCGCGGTCTGCACGGCTTCGAGTTTCAAGGCCCCGCGTGACAGGAGATCCACGAGCCGCCCGGGCGTGCCGACGATGATGTCCACGCCAGCATGCAGCTTCTTAAGATCCTGGCGCAGGTCGCTGCCGCCCGTGAACGCGGCCACGTGAATCTTGGCGCGCGCGAAAAGCCAGCCGAGCTCGGTCCGCACCTGGTTGGCGAGCTCGCGCGTCGGCGCGATGACCAGACCCGAGGGCAGCCGGCCCGCTGGCTTGTGCGCGCTGACCTTCTTCGGTGCGCCAGCGGGCGATGACTCGCCTTCGCTCTCGCCCTTCCCCGCCGGATCGGAAACCGGCACCAGCGTGCGCGCCAGCAACGTCCCGAAGGCCAGGGTCTTGCCCGACCCGGTCTGCGAGGACACCAAAAGATCGCGATCGCGATGGGCCTCGTCCAGCACCGCAACCTGCACCGGCATCGCCTCCTCGTACCCACGCGCGGCGATTGCCTCCAAAAGCGCCGGGGGCAGCCCCAGCTCGGAAAACCTTGTCATGAAGGCGCCTCGTATAGCACCGATGCGGCGAAATCCCAGGAAAGAAGAGAGCACGGAGGGTGCAGAGAGCACAGAGGCCGGAAGAGAAATGGGTTTTCCGGATATTGGCTGGTCAGGCCGCCTCGCTCGATTTCGCGCGTTCGTGGAGCGTCTCGGGGGCTATGTCGGCGCCATTCGGCCATGCCACCGTTCCGCCATCGAGGAAGAATCTTTGGAAATCATCTTCCTTGCGCCATCGTTGAACGTGAGGCGGATTCAGTACCCGCCGCCATACTCGGCCTCAATCACCGTCGGTAGGTAGTCCATAGTGCCCCCTTACTCCAGTGGCTCTATCCTCTCAAGTGGTTCACCCTTCATCATCCGCCGCCAGTTGGCCTCCAACTCCGAGCGATGCGACAGCGCCCACTCCTCAATCAGACGTAGTGCGGTCCGGGACCTCGGCGCTCCCGCCAAAACCTTCCCATCGAATGCAACCGTCGCTTGTTGCCCCTGGAAGGTTGCGATGACAGGCACGCCTGAATCCTACTACCGCCCCGCGCGGTGGTCCAACCTGCACCCTCGCGGCCGGAGCGGTAAGACACAACCCTGCGCGAGCAGGCGGATTGAGCGAGACAAACTCACCCCTTGGCAAGGATTCGCCGCCGCAGCACAATGGCGTCCATGAGTAGACTAGGCATTCTGACGCCCGTGATTCTGATCGTGCTGGCCGCGCCGCTTGCGCGCGCGGCGGGCACCGAAGCCAAGGAGCGCGCGGCGAGGAAGGCCTGTCTCTCCGGCGACTACGCCAAGGGCGTTGAGATCCTGTCGGATCTTTTTATCGATACCAAGGACGCGAACCACATTTTTAATCAGGCACGTTGCTTCGAGCAAAACAGCCGCTGCGAGGAAGCCATCAGCCGGTTCCGCGAGTATCTGCGCAAAGCCAGCGGACTTAGCCCCGCCGAGAAGGTCGACACCGAAAAGCACATCGCCGACTGCCAAGCCTTGCTCGGCCAGAAGCCCGCGCCCGAGCCCGCTGGCACGGTCGCGGCCGCCAAGGCTGAGTCGGCACCGACTGCTCCAGCAGCCCCGAGCGCGGCGCCGAGCCCGCCCTCCGCGACTCCCACGCCGGAGCAAGTCGCCGTGGCCAGCACCCCGGAGCCAGCGGCCAATCCTGGACGCGGCCTGCGCATCGCGGGCATTGCCTGTGGCGCGCTCGGCGTGGCCTCGGTAGGAACCGCCATCTACTACTACACCCAGGCGAAATCCTATTCGGACAAGGTCTCCGGCCAGGGAGCAAATCCCAATCCCTCCGACGAGAGCGCCGGCAAGCACGCCCAGACCATGCAGTGGGTGTTCTACAGCGCCGGCGCCGCCGCCATCGCCACCGGCACCGTCCTGTACGTTCTCGGTTGGCCCTCGGCGGACACGAGCCACCCCACCGCCGCAATCGCGCCCCTGCTCGGCCCTGGCCTGGCCGGCATTTCCGCGCAAGGAGCCTTCTGATGCGAAACCGAGTTTCGATGATGGCCCTGTTTGCCGTCTCTCTCGCAGCGGCCTGCGGCTATGACCCGCATCCGAAGAATGGCGGAGTGAGTCCCGATGGAGGCGGTAGCGGCGACAGTTCTGTCCCGGATGCCAGTTCTACGGGCTATGAAGCCGGCGCCAGCGAAGCCGGAAGCCTAGGCGAGGCCGGTGGCGTAACTGGCATCGATGGCGGTGGGGTAACTGGCATCGACGGGCCGATCCCGACGGGTAGCGTGGAAGCAGGCGGTGAGGCGTCCGGACCCTACGACTTGGCACTGGACAAACCCGATGACGTACCCTCGGCAATGATCGACGGTAGCAAAGACACGAACTCCGGAGGGAATGCTGGCACGGGTGGCGCAGGAGGAGCCGGAGGGGTGATTGGTACGGGTGAAATCGGAGACGCGGGTGGTGCCTCGGGAGCCGACGCGCCGATTGCGACCGGCGGAATCACCGGCTCGGGTGGCGGGAGTGCCACAGACGCCCCGCTCACAACTGGTGGCGCGGGCGGCGCGACCACAACGGGCGGCATCGGTGGCTCGACCACCTCAACGGGCGGACGAGTGGGCACGGGCGGCGCGCTGGGAGCCGGTGGAGCGATATCCGTGGGAGGCACGCCGGGTACCGGCGGAGCGTACTCCTCGGGAGGCACGCCGGGTACCGGTGGCGCAACCCAAACGGGTGGGACAACTGGGACCGGTGGCATGACTGGTACTGGGGGCAACACCGGAACGGGGGGAAGCACCCAACCGACCGGCTGCCAACCCGCGTGTGGGATCTGCCAAGTATGCACGAACAATAGTTGCGTGACCGCACCCGACAATAACGAATGCAATTACGCGGATGGTAGCCACTATGGGTGCACGAGCAACGGCGCCTCCATCGTAGTGGACGTATGCGTCTCAGGATCCTGCGTGGTCGGCGGAGGAGTAGGGGGTACGTGTAGTTCAGCGACGTACTGTTCCGCATACAACTACATCGCTACCTGCGTCTCCAAAGCGCCCAGCGGCGATCATGGCTGCTCAAGCAACTTTGAGTGCCTCTCCAATAGTTGCATAGGCGGCATCTGTCAGTGACTCGATCCCCTCAATCTCTCACCGTCAATCCCTCGCCGAGGTTGATTCCATGTCCCCAAAGCCCTCCTGGCGGGTCATTCCCTCACAGAGGATAATCTTTCCAAAGCCCTCACCGTCTGGGTAATCACAAGGGAGCTGGCGGTGCTCGGCTTCTTTGGCCCACACGCGCTCCGCAAGAAGGCCAGCCCAGTCATCTTGCTCGAGATGATCGAATCTGTGCGGACGGGCAATGCGTAGCCTGACGACTTCAGGCGAGCTGCCGTCGTCGTGGAAGAAGTGCTTCGGCCGTGTGGCGATGATATGGCCGGCGGAGAGGGTGGCCTGGAAAGTGGTGAAACCGGGCCAGTCGTCGACGGTGTCGACCAGATCCGCGGCTGAGGGATTGGCGAAGGCGTACGTCATCTTGGCTGGGACGGCACTAGCAAACCACCTGTCCATTCTCCTCGTTCCATTCCAGCACGGCCCCCGGCCCTATACCGAGCTTCTTGCGCACCTCAACTGGAACCGAAATCTGTCCTTGCGCGGTAATCCTCGATTGTGCGAGCGGCATTGACATATATTACCATGGTAATGGTCCCGGGCTGCCGATCGTCACGCAGCCCGCAGACCAACCTCCAGGCGGGTGCCAAGGGCTTTGGCCACGCGTTCGAGCAAATCGAGGGTGGGGTTGTGATCGGGATCCTCAAGACGGGCCACGGCGGGCTGGCTCAGGCCTGCTCGGCGAGCCAGTTCGGCTTGGGTCAGGCCAGCGCGCTTGCGCGCCCAGCGTAGCGCAAGCTTGACGGCGAGCTTGGCCGGAACAGGCACGTGCAGAGTCCGCGCGCGCCCTTTCGACCTGACCGCCTTGGGTTCCGGCGGTGCCTGGCCCGAGACAAGATGGGCTTCCAGCCACCCGAGCAATGCCTCGGATGCGCGCTCGCCAATGTCTTCGCCAGCATCGGCAAATGTCTGGCAACCGGGACAGCCGGGGAATTCGGCCAGCGTATGCGTTCCTTCTTTTGTGACAATCGCCGTGTAGTGCATCGTCCTCACCTCAGCTTGATACCAACCTGACGTCCAATGCTGGCCAGGGTACCGATTGGAATATCCTTCTTCGACCCAACCGTCGCGCTTGAGCAATCGGATGACTTCGGTCGAGGTCAGGCTGGCCAGTATACCATAAATGTTATCTTTCACGCCGGGTCGTCGCCGGCACCGACCAGATGCGCCGCTTGGCGGGCCAGCGAGAACAACAGCAAGGAAAGCCGGTTCAGATAGGGAACGACCTGCGCGCCTAGGTCTTCAGCCGCGGCCAGGCGCACGGCCTGACGTTCGGCTCGGCGGCAAACCGCGCGCGCCACGTGGAGATGCGAAGCGACCTGTCCGCCGCCCGGCAGAATGAAGGCGTCTAGCTTAGGCAGGCCAGCGTCGATCTCGGCCACCACGTGCTCCAGCATCGCCGCATGCTCGGCGGTGATTCCGGATTCTGCCTCGGCGCCTCGTCTCGCCAGTTCCGCTCCCAGCAAGTAAAGCTCACGCTGGATCCGCCGCAAGCACGCGACCATGTCCACCGTTCCCGCGGCCTGCGCCTGCGCCTCCAGGCCGGCCCGCGCCAGTCCGAGAAACGACGACAGTTCGTCCACGCTGCCCACGCACTCGATGCGCAGGTCATCTTTGCGCACCCGCTGCCCACTCCCGAGCTGGGTTTCGCCGCTGTCGCCGCGGTGGATGTTACGTTCGGCCACGGCTGGAAGCTTGCACCAGCTTCGCGTTCAACACCACCAGCTCGCAGATCGATCCGCGCCGATCCGCGCGCGAATTGATGTTTCGCCGCGCCGAAACCTCGCGGATGTCGAAATCCTTGTACAGCTCGCGGATCAGCGGCGTGTCGCTGTTCGACAGCATGAGCAGACAGCCCTTCTTGTCAAGCGCGCGATAGAGCTCCGCCAGTTTTCGCTGATGTTCCTCGCCAAACAGATCGCGGGTGTAGGCCGTAAAATAGGACGTCTTCGAGCGCGGGTGGTAGGGTGGATCGAAATAAATGAAGTCGTTCTTCTTGGCTTCGACCTTGAGATACCTGAAGTCCTCGGTTTCGATGCGCGCGCCGGCAAGCTGCTCGGAAGCCCCGCGCAGCCACGCCTCGTTGAAGATGCCGGGGTTCGTGTGCTTGCCGAACGGAACATTGAAGACGCCGCGGCTGTTCACGCGGTAGAGCCCGTTGAAACAGGTCTTGTTCAGGTAGATGAGCCGCGCGGCCTTGGCCGCGAGCGACAGCGGCGCCTTCTCGCGCATGGCCAGAAAGAAGTCCTTGCTGTGCGCCTTTTGATGCTTGCGCAAGAGCTTGATCACCTGCCCCACGTCATCGCGCACGGCCTGGAAGGTTTCGATGAGCTCGCGGTTGTTGTCCCACAGGATCACCTCGCGCGGCTGCACCATGGCCTTGAAGTGAAAGAAGACCGCGCCGCTGCCCAGGAAGGGTTCGATGTAGCGCTTGACGCTACCCCTCGGCGGATAGAATTGGGAAAGCTGCGGCAGAAGCTGGGTCTTTCCGCCGGCCCACTTCAGAAATGGTCGCAAATAGGGAGTCTCGACCTCCGATTTCCTCGTCGGCAGTTTGGTAGCCGGGATGTCGAACTGGAGCTGGGAGACATTCTTGTCATGTGGGTCGGATTTGGCTGGCACGCCGGCATTAAATGCGACATGGCTGCGGAAATGCAACGGCAGAGACGATGCGCGCCTAATCAAGAGCACCCCTGTGCTGCATCCGGGCGCGCGAAAATCCACCGCATCCGCGCCAACATGCGCGGGTTTGGCGCGAATTCGTCGACGGCAAGTTGCAGAAAAGTAGCGCACCTGACGAAGAAATTTGTCTAGCTTTTGCGTCGCTGTCGTCTAGACTGCCGCGCCTTTAACAATGTCCCTTGGCCCGGGGTGGGCCATCTCTCACAAAAGAACAGGTTGCGAAGTACATGTCGTCCATCGAGAAGGTCCGAAACATAGGAATCTCCGCTCACATCGACTCGGGCAAGACCACGCTGTCCGAGCGCATCCTCTACTACACGGGGAAAATCCATAAGATCGAAGAGGTCAAGGGGAAGTCGGGGGTGGGCGCGACCATGGACTTCATGGACCTCGAGCGCGAGAAGGGCATCACCATCCAGTCCGCCGCGACCAGCGCGGAATGGGATGGACATGCCATCAACCTGATCGACACGCCCGGGCACGTGGATTTCACCATCGAGGTCGAGCGCGCCCTGCGCGTGCTCGACGGCGCGGTGCTGGTTCTGTGCGGCGTCGCCGGCGTGCAGTCGCAGTCGTACACCGTCGACCGCCAGATGCGCCGCTACAAGGTGCCGCGCCTGGCCTTCATCAACAAGCTCGACCGCGCGGGCGCCAACGCCGAGCGCGTGACCGCCCAGCTCAAGGAAAAGCTGGCCCTGCGTCCCATCTCGCTCCAGATCCAAATCGGCGCCGAAGATCGCTTCGAAGGCGTGGTGGATCTGATCAAGATGAAGGCGATCTACTTCGAGGGCGACAGCGGCGAGGATCTGCGTGAAACCGAGATCCCGGCCGACCTGGTCGAGACGGCCAAGGCGGCCCACGTCCGCATGATCGAGGTGCTGGCCGATGTGGACGACATCCTGGCCGAAAAATTCCTGGCCGAGGAGCCCATCACGCCCGCGGACTTGGTTCCGGCCATTCGCCGTGCCACCGTCGCCTTCAAAGCCACGCCAGTCTTCATCGGCTCGGCCTACAAGAACAAGGGTGTGCAGCTTCTCCTCGACGGTATCAACGCCTTCCTGCCCAATCCCTTCGAGGTCGAAAACAAAGCCCTCGATCAGAACAACCACGAAGAGCCGGTCATCCTAGTCTCCGACGCCAGCAAGCCATTCGTTGGCCTCGCATTCAAGCTGGAAGACGGGCGCTACGGCCAGCTGACCTACATGCGCATCTACCAGGGCAAGGTCAGCAAGGGCGACTTCATCGTCAACTGCTCGTCGAACCTCAAGAAGATCAAGGTTCCGCGTCTCGTGCGCATGCACGCCGACGAGATGGAGGACATCGACACCGCCGAGGCCGGCGACATCGTCGCCCTGTTCGGCGTGGACTGCGCCTCGGGCGACACCTTCACCGACGGCAAGGTCAACTACACCATGACCTCGATGCACGTGCCCGACGCGGTCATCTCGCTCGCCGTCGAGCCGAAAGAGAAGACCACCGCCACCAACTTCTCCAAGGCACTCAACCGCTTCACCAAGGAAGATCCGACCTTCCGCGTGCACCGCGACGAGGAATCGGGCCAAACCATCATCAGCGGCATGGGCGAGCTTCACCTCGAAATCTACATCGAGCGCATGAAGCGCGAGTACAACTGCGTGGTCATCCCGGGCCGCCCCCAGGTCAAGTACCGCGAGACCATCGTCCAGCGCGGCGAGTACAGCTACACGCACCGCAAGCAGACCGGCGGCTCTGGCCAGTACGGCAAGGTGGCCGGCTACATCGAACCGCTGCCCATGGATCATGCCGAGGGCTACGAGTTCCTCGACGAGATCAAGGGTGGCGCGATTCCGCGCGAGTTCATCCCGGCCTGCGACAAGGGCTTCCAAGAGGCCATGCACAAGGGCCCGCTCATCGGCTTTCCCATCGTGGGCGTGCGCTGTGCCGTCAACGACGGCAATTCGCACCCGGTGGACTCGTCGGAAATCGCTTTCCGCACCGCCGCGCTCATGGGTTTCCGCGAGGCTTACAACCGGGCCAAGCCGACCATCCTTGAACCGATGATGCTGGTCGAAGTGCAATTCCCCGAGGAGTTCCAAGGCGCGGTTATCGGCCAGCTCAACCAGCGCCGCGGCGCCATCATGTCGACCGAGAAGCACGAGACCTACGTGCAAGCCCTGGCCGAGGTGCCACTCGCCGACATGTTCGGCTACTCCACCGATCTGCGCTCGGCCACGCAAGGCAAAGGCGAGTTCAGCATGGAGTTCAAGCGCTACGCCGAGCTGCCCAAGCAGCAGCGCGAGGCGATGATCCTCGAGTTCCGCACCAAGAAGGAAAAGGACGCGGGCGGCTCGTCGAAGCGCGCGGCCGGGTAAAGAATCCTATCCCTGCGGTCCGTTGCGAGCACAGCGCACTCTGGCGGTCGGGAAGTAGTTCCAGACGCCGCTGGCGGCGCCGACGGTGAAGCCGGTGAAGCCGTTGCAGTAGGAAAGGCCCCACGCGGTTCCACCCACCTTGGAAGCCTCGGCAGCCCAAAACCAGTACTCGGGTGCTTTGCAACCATTGGGGTTGTTGGGAAAGGCCGTCCATGACGCGAAAGGTGCCGAAGACTGTCGAACTGCCAAACACCGCCGCGCCATCTGCTAGTATGCGCGCCCTCGTGGACTGGAAAAACACACTCAACCTGCCCAAGACCGAATTCCCCATGCGCGCCGACTTGGCCCGCCGCGAACCGCTGTGGCTCAAGCGCTGGGCCGAGGACAAGCAGTACGAAAAGGTGCTGGCCACGCGCGAGGGCGCCAAGGCCGAACCCTACGTGCTGCACGACGGACCGCCCTACCCGACCGGCGGCATCCACTACGGTACGCTGCTGAACAAGGTGCTCAAGGACATCATCGTCCGCTCGCGCTTGCTCATGGGCAAGGCGGCGCGCTTCGTGCCAGGCTGGGACTGCCACGGCCTGCCCATTGAACAGCAGGTGGAAAAGCAGTTCGGCGCCAAGGCCAAGCAGGACACGCGCGATTTCCGGCAAAAGTGCGAGGCGCACGCGCGCAAGTTCGTGGACGTCATGCGCGCTGATTTCCGGCGGCTCGGCTGCTTCGGCATGTGGGACGAGCCCTACCTGACCCTGAACAAAGACTACGAAGCCACCATCGTGCGCGTGCTGGCGGCGTTTGCGGCCAAGGATCTACTTTATCGGGCCAAACGCCCCGTGCACTGGTGCACCACACACCAGACCGCGCTGGCCGAGGCGGAAGTGGAATACGCCGATCACGCGTCGCCGTCGATCTTCGTGCGCTTTCCAGTCGTCGCCGGCCAGCCCGCGCTGGAGGGGATCCTGGGCAACACGCCGGCCGCTCTGGTCATTTGGACCACCACGCCATGGACCCTGGCGGCCAACCTGGCGATCGTCGCCAACCCCGAACTTGCGTACGTCGCGATCACGGTCGAGCGGCCGGGCCAGCCTCGCGAGTACCTGATCGTCGCGCGCGAATTGGCCGATGGCTTCATCGCCGCGTGCGGGCTGGCGACCGGATCGAAGGAAACCTGGATCGAATTCAGCGGCGAAAGACTGCGCTCGCTGCGCGGCCTGCGCTACCAGCACCCCTTTATCGCCACGCCGAAGTCGAACAAGGATTTCCGCCTGACCTTTGCCTCGCACGCGACACTGGATGCGGGCACCGGCCTCGTGCATACGGCGCCGGGCCACGGTGCTGACGACTACGTGGTTGGACGCAACGAGGGATTGGAAATCTACGCGCCGGTCGACGGGATGGGCCGCTACACCGCCGAAGTTCCCAACTGGGCTGGTTTGCAAGTCTTCGAGGCCAATCCAAAAATCGTCGCCCACCTCGCCGAAACCGGCTTCTTGCTCAACAGACCCGGCGAGCAGATCAAGCATTCGTATCCGCACTGCTGGCGCTGCAAGCATCCCGTGCTCTTTCGCGCCACCAGCCAATGGTTCGCGCGTCTCGGCGACCTCGGCGACAAGACCAGCCTGCGCCAGCAGGCTCTCGACGAAATCGATCGCACGCAGTGGATTCCGGCCTGGGGTCGCGACCGCATCCGCGGCATGATCGAGGTGCGCCCCGACTGGTGCCTGTCGCGCCAGCGCGTATGGGGCGTGCCCATCCCGGCCTATCTGTGCAAGAAGTGCGACGAGCCTTTCCTTGAAGCCGCGGCCATGGAACACGTGGCAAGGATCTTCGCGACCGAGGGTTCGGCCGCCTGGTTCGCGCGACCGATCAGCGAACTGGCGCCCGCCGGCACCGCGTGTCCGCGCTGCCACGGCACGGATCTCGACAAGACCCACGACATCGTGGACGTGTGGTTCGAATCCGGCGTGTCGTGGGCCGCAGTGGCCGACGGCAGGCTGGTGCCCAAGGGCAGCAAGGTCGATCTGTACCTGGAAGGCGCAGATCAACACCGCGGCTGGTTCCATTCGTCCTTGCTGGCCGCGGTCGCCGCGCGCGGCTCCGCGCCCTACAAGGCAGTGCTCACCCACGGCTGGGTACTCGACGAGCGCGGCAAAGTCTATTCAAAATCGGAAATCGAAAAGGCGCGCGCGGCCGGCATCAAGACCGACTACGTCGAGCCCAGCGTGTGGATGGAGAAGAACGGCGCCGAACTTTTGCGTCTGTGGGTCGCGGCCGCCGACTACCAGTCGGATGTGGTGTTTTCCAAAACCATTCTCGACCAGCTGGGCGAGTCGTACCGCAAGATCCGCAACACCTGCCGATTCTTGCTCTCGAACCTGTACGACTTCGTGCCGTCCCGCGATGTTCTGCCCGACGAGAAACTGCGCGAGCTGGATCGCCTGGCGCTGTCCGTCCTGCGCGAACGGGATGGGCAGATCCGCGACGCCTTCGAGCGCTACAGCTTTCACGATGCCGTGCGCTTGATGGTCGACTACCTGGTGACGGTATCGTCCGAATACCTGGGGCCGATCAAAGACGCGCTCTATTGCGAGGCCGCGAATTCGCCCGAGCGTCGCAGTGTGCAGACCACCCTCTACGAAATGGTGAAAACGGTGGCGACCTGGATGGCGCCCATCATGTGTTTCTCGGCGCAGGACGTGGCTGACGAGCTTCTGCGTCTGACCGGCACGTCCTTCGACGTGCATGGCCAGATTTGGCCGAAAGCGGACAAAACGATAGAACCACGCTGGGAAACCGAACTTCGTCCGCTGCGAGATGCTGTTCTGGCCAAGCTGGAGGCATTCCGGGCCACCGGACACAAGTCGCTGCATGCGAGCGTCACGGTGACCCCGGCCGCCGCCGAAAGCGATCTGTGGAAGAAGAACCTCGCTCACGTCATCGAGCTATGTGAGGTGTCTAGCATCGTGCTTTCCGCCAGCGACGGCACAGCCACTGAGATCGCCGTGACCGAAGCACCTCTGCCTGAATGCCCGCGCTGCTGGCGACGCACCGGAGCCGCCTCGGGCCACGCCTCTGAACCCAACCTTTGCATCCGCTGCGCTTCCGTGGTCAGCTCATTGGTATCGCCATGACCGAGCACATCTCGACCAAGACCCGCAACCTTCTCTTCGGCGTTTCCGCCGTGGTTTCCCTGGTGCTCGACCAGTGGACCAAGGTCCTGGCGCGCACGCACCTGATGCCGCTCGGTCCGTGGAAGAGCAAGGTCATCGTCGCCAACTACTTCGATCTGCGCTATTCCGAGAACACCGGCGTGGCCTTCGGAATGTTCCAAAAGCTGCCGGGAGGGCGCATCTGGCTGACCGTTGTTGCCCTAGCCGCGCTCTTGCTGGTCGGCTACTACCTCACACGCAGCAACCCGCGCCAGTCGCGTCTGCACCTCGCGCTTGGGCTGGTCGGCGGCGGCGCGATCGGGAATCTGATCGACCGCATCGCCTTTGGTCGCGTGACCGACTTCATCGTGTGGAAGGTGGGCACGCATGAATGGCCTGCGTTCAACATCGCCGACGCGGCCCTGGTGGTGGGTGTTGCGCTGATGGCACTCGACATGCTGCTGGACAAGCGGGGACAATCCGCCGCCGCGCCGGGACAGGCGAGTAGCGGAGATCGCTAGCGAGAAGGTGCAGGGAGCAGCCGACTATGCGCCCTGTTTTGGTTGATTTCGGCATCGACATTCCGATCCTCGGGCACCTGGATCTGCCGTCGTACTTCGTTCTGCTCACGCTCAGCTTCGTCATCGGCGCGGGGATGACCTATCGCGAGGCACCGCGCCTCGGCCTCGACCGCGAGCGCGTACTCGACCTCAACATCTACATCGTCGTCTGGGCCATCATCGGCGCGCGCGTGTTGCACGTGATCGCCGACGGGCATCTGCACGACTACATCAATCTGTGCGTGGACAATTTCAAGGTCCGCGCCACCGAGGCCAAGGTCAGCTTGTGCAACGCCAGCAGCGAATGCGGCTACGACTACGTCTGCAATCTGGCAGCCCATACTTGCCATCCGCCGCGCGATTGTTTCGCCGTGCTCGAGGTCTGGCGCGGCGGGCTCGCGTTTTACGGTGGGTTCCTCTTCGCCACCGCATTCGGCCTGTACTTCGCGCGCAAGTACCGCATGGGCATGTGGAAAGTGGCGGATCTCTGCGCGCCTTGGATCGCCTTCGGCCTGGCGCTGTCGCGGCTGGGTTGTTTCCTCAACGGCTGCTGCTACGGCAAGGTCGCGCACGTGCCGTGGGCCGTACGCTTCCCCCTCGGCAGCCCGTCCTGGGAAGCCCAGCGCGACGCTCATCTGATCGCGGACCGGGCCGCTGCCTTGCCCGTCCATCCGACCCAGATCTATCTTGCGCTGCTCAATCTCGTCACTTTCGCCATCCTGTATTTCGCGATCCGGCGGCGCAAACGCTTCGACGGACAGATCTTCGCCTGGCTGCTCATCCTCAAGGGCGTGTTCCGAACCTTCGTTGAGATTTGGCGCGACGACGAGCGCGGCGTACTTTGGGGCTGGCTCTCGACTTCGCAGATCATTTCGCTGCCCCTCATCGTCTGCGGCGTCTACCTGCTGGTTCGCCACCGGCCAGATGCCGGGCAAGCAGCGCAAACCGCCGCATGAAGCCCACGCTCTTTTTCATCGGCTCGGGGGCACACGCCTTTCCGGTGCACTCCTACGGATTCATGATCGCCATCGGCCTCGTCGTTGGCGTCGCGATCTCGCTCCGCCGCGGACGCAGCGTCGGCATAGAAACCGGCACCACGCTTGACCTGACCTTCTATTCGGTGCTTGTTGGCCTGGTCGGCGCGCGCCTGCTCTACGTACTCATGCACACGGGCGAGTACACGCGCCTATGCACCGGCTTCGGTCTGCCACGCTCGCTGGGCCAGAAGCTCCTCGACTGCACGGCGCCGCTGCGCTTCTGGCAAGGCGGCCTGGTCTTTCTCGGCGGCGCCGTTCTCTCCGCCGTGGTGATGTTGCTCTATGCCCGACGGCGGAACCTCAAACTTGGCGACGTCGCCGACGTGCTCGCGCCATCGGTCAGCATCGCCCACGTGTTCGGCCGCATCGGCTGCTTCCTGGTCGGCTGCTGCTATGGCAAGCCGTGGGCAAGCGGCGTCCACTTCCCGCCCGACAGTGTGGCCTACTCCGAATTGCTCGCCCATCGGGACATCGTGGTCGGCGCTCCCTTCACTTACGGCCTCCATCCCACGCAGATCTACGAATCCGTCGGAGAACTCTTCATCTTCATCGGCCTGGTCTGGCTGTGGCGGCGACGCAAATTCCCTGGCGCCATCGCCCTAGGCTACGCCTTCGCCTACGGCATCCTCCGCTTCTTCATCGAGATCTTCCGCGGCGACGACGTGCGCGGCTTCCTCTTCGAGGCTCGCGTGCCCGGCCTCGCCCGCTTGCTGGGCCTCCCGCCTACCGAGCCAATCTTCCTGTCGACGGCACAAGCCACTTCCATCGGACTGATTGTGGTGGCAGGAATTGCCTATTCGATTCTTCGGAGACGGGTTCTGGTCAAGAAGGGTACGGCTCCTGTCCCCCTGCCCTAAGCGCATTGCGCAGATTCTGTCGGACGCGATCACGTACCGGGACGGCCTATTGCAGCCGGAGGACGCCTGCGTTCGGGTGGTTGCCGGTGCAGCGGACGATGTACCCGGACTGATCGTGGATCGCTTCGGGCGGCTGGTCGTCAGCTCCGACTACAATCCGGCTGGGCCGGGCGAGGCACTGATGGCCGCTCTTGAGGCAACATTCCCCGGACGTTCGATCCTTCTGCGCTGGCGGGGCAAGGAGGGAGATCAGGCGTTAGCACTGCGCTGGGGAGGAATTCCGGCGACCGAGCAAATCGTCGCCGTCGAAGACGGTCTCCGCTTCGAAATCCGCACGGATCCCAGACACGACTTCGGGCTCTTTCTCGATGGGCGGATGGCGCGCAGCCGGGTGCGGGCCCTTGCCGGCGGGGGATTGGTACTGAATCTCTTCTCCTACGCCTGTGGTCTTGGAGTCGCGGCGCGGGCCGGCGGCGCACGCGATGTGGTCAACGTGGATCCCGAGCGCAGCTACCTTCGCTGGGGCCGGCGCAACGCCGCGCTGAACGGCACCGATTTCCGAGTGGTCCCCGATACTGCGCAAGCTTTCTTGCGACGGTGGCGCCGCCGCGCCGAACGTGGAGCAGCCGAGCATTTCGACGTGGTGGTCGCGGATCCCCCGGCCTTCGGAGTCGGGAGGGGCGACGATCGCGTTCTGCGCAAGTTCTGGCCTGAGCTCCTGGAATCCATCGCCGCCTTGCAGCCCGCGCACGCGGTGCTTTTGTGCAACGACAAGGCCTATCGCGGGTACGAGGACTTTGAGACCACCGTGCAGGCGGCATTGGGTAATGCATACGACGTAACCGCCGTGCACCATGGTCGGGAAATTCTGGGACGCGATCCTGCCCGTCGCGACCCCTGGTACGATCCCCCCCGCGTGCTTCAAGCACGACGGAGATAGCGCATCCGCGGCAGTTGGGCGGCTAGCCTGTCGTAAGTCTGGCGCGAGATTTGGCGACGCACGTGGGTGATCTCGTGCCAGATCTTGGCTTCGTTCTCTTCGGCAAGTGCAAGCTTCGCCAGGTCCAAACGCGAGGTCTGTTTCGCTGGCGTCGTGCCCAGAAGCTGGCCGTGCGCTTGACCCGACAGATCCCGGAAGACGCCACTGCCGAAGCGGTCGTAGTAGAAGATCGTGTGGGCGGTGGACAAGGAGCCTGCCCAAGGATAGCTGCGCAAGAGCCAGCCCGAGGCCAGTCGATCCAGCGCTTGCTCCAGCCGAACACGCTCGCGGGCGCGCTTGCTTGACCTTCGTTCGGCGAAAAACAGCGCCGTGCCCAGCGCATCGCCTCGCACGATCCAGCTCTCGCGCAGACCGAAGTGCGACGGCTCCCGTGCTACGCGCGAGCCATGGGTCAGCTCGAACTGGCCGACAATGAAGGCCGCGATGTGCGGCGCTTGCTCTTCCAGGAACCTGAGCGTCGCCATGGCCTCGTCGAAGGTCTCGGTGGGAAAGTCGGTGAAACACATGATCTCGGCGGCAATCCCGGCCTGCGCCAGATTGCGCACGGCTTTGCCCACAATCGCGGGCGTCACTCCCTTGTCGATCAGGCGCAACACGCGCGGGCTGGCCGACTCCACGCCGAGGCTGCACGCCACTGCCCCACCCCGCCGCAATCTCGCACAAAGCTCGGGCCCGAGCTGCGCCTCGGGCCGCAGGTCGGTGCCCCAGCGCAGGTCGAGCCCACTTTCCGCTAGCGCATCGGCCAGCCGTCCCAGGGTTTTCGGCGCCACCGAGTCCTGCGACAAATAGAAGTACCGCGTGCCGTGACGGACCGACAGCGCGCCCAAGTGCTCGACCACCGTTTCGACCGCACGTTCGCGGTAGCGTGCCGTGCCCGTGGCGGTCAGGCCGTAGTGGCAGAAGGCACAGCGGCCCCAATAGCAGCCGCGGGTGGGATCGTAGGGCAGCAGCAACTGGGGCGACCAATAGCGATCGAGCGGCAGTCCGTCAAAATCAGGGGCGGGAAGGCCGCGCAGATCGACGGCGGGCGGACCAGGCAGGTAGCCAGCGCCCGATGAAGAATCAGGCAGCACCAAGTTGGGAATGCACGCCAATTCGCGCGCGCTTGTGTGCCCCTCGTCGAGGGCGCGACACAACGACAGCAAGGTGTGCTCGCCCTCGAAGACCACGGCGCTGTCAAACGCCCCCAGCGCCTGCCTAAGCGCCGGCCCGTGTAGTCGCAGAAGCACCTGCGTGATGGCAGGACCACCAGCGACCAGATGGGCCTCTGGAAATGCCCGTTTGAGCTTGAGAGCAAACGAATACGCAGGAACCATCTGTCCTGGAAAACATATCGAAAGGCCAATGGCGTCGACGCCCGAACGGCGCAAGCGCGGCACCAATGTGCGCGTGAGGTAGCCGTCGAAAGGGTCGCGTCCGGGCTCTGCATCGCGCGAGATCTCCTCGGGCGTGGTCAGCGCGAAGGGCGATCGGTAGGAGGTGAAGTCGAGCTGCAGGGGCGTGTGCGCGGCCGAAATCACCCGCAAGGCCGCGCCTACCGTGGTCACCGCGTCGGCATACATCCCAGGATCGAAGAAGCGCTCAGGCCGGCGCAAGATCGTTAGCGCCGCGCCGATTCCACCTGGCACAACCCTCGACTCCCCATGCACTCGCCGAAGGGCCAGCAGTTCCAGTTGCGCCTGGTGGTCGAGAGATCGCCGACGCCGCAGATTGGCCAAGCGCCGCTCGATGCGGTCAGCCAGTCGGGACAAGGGCTCGCGACGAAGCAACGACTGAAAGCCCTCTAGGTTGGCATCAATGGACAGAACGTCGATGCCCTGGGGGCGCAGAAATCCCGCCAGCGCGGGGACGGATGGGTACGGCGCCGTGGGATCGCACGCCGGGGGAAAAATGAGGGCAAGTTTCACGGGTTGCTCAGAGGGGACGCTTCAGTCTAGTTCACGCCAATCGAAAGCCCCTGCGCAAAGATGTGGTAGACGGAGCTGGCAGAGGAACTGGCAGAGGAACTGGGTAGAAGAACAGTATGGCGATCAACTGGTATCCGGGTCACATGGCTATCGCGCGGAAAGCGGCCGCCGAAAGCATGCGGAAGATCGACCTGGTGATTGAGGTACTGGACGCCCGCATACCGCACGCAAGCTGCAACCCGATGTTCGAGGCCCTGCGGCGTCAGGGTCAGCGCCCGGCCCTCAAGCTGCTGAACAAAGCCGACTTCGCGGATCCCGAAGAAACCCGGCGCTGGTTGCAGCACTACAACGCGCAGCCGGACGTCAAGGCGATTTCCCTGTGCGCGAAGAGGCCCAAGGATATCCAGCGCATTCCGGGGCTGTGCCAGGCCATGGTTCCCGGGCGAGGCACGCGCCTCAAACCGCTGCGGATGATGATCCTTGGCATTCCCAATGTTGGCAAATCGACGTTGATGAATGGCTTGCTTGGCCGTCATGTTGCGCCCGTGGGCGACGAGCCCGCCATCACCAAGCACCAGATGCTGCATTCCCTTGGCACCGGGATGACCCTGATGGATACGCCCGGCATGCTGTGGAAGGCAATGACCCAGGACGTTTCGTACAGGCTTGCCGCAACCCACGGCATTGGCCGCGCGGCCTACGAAGACGAAGACGTTGCCGCGTACCTGGCGGATTACCTCGTCCGCCAATACCCAGCCTTGCTCACGAAACGATTTGGCCCGCTGGCCGACAACTGCGACGGCCATGGGCTGCTTGAAGCCATCGCCCAAGTTCGCTGCTTGGCAAGAAAAGCCGGAGGGCTCGACATAGCTCGGGCAGCGACAACCCTGCTGAACGAATTTCGCAGCGGCGCGCTTGGCCCAATTTCGCTTGAAACGGTTGAACAGATGCGGCTTCGGTCTCCGTATCGAGATGATCTCGCATAGCGTGGGATTTCAGCCGCGCTCAGCGCGGGCGCCATCGCATGGCAGGCGCAAGGAAACCCTTTACGTGCCCGCCACCGTTACCCGGGCCACGCGAAAAGTCGGGCACTGCACGGACGAGCGCGTGTCGAGGTCGTCGGCCACGGCATCGATGCCTTTCCACAGATCGTCGAAGTTGACCGAGATGGTGACCTCGCTGACGGGGAACGCGTGCTCGCCGTTTTCGATCCAAAACCCGGCCGCGCCCTGGGAAAAATCTCCGGTGACTGGGTTAAAGCCAAATCCCATCAGCTGGGTGACATAGAGCCCTTGTGCGACGTTGCTGGCTTCCCTGGCGGTGCTCTTGCCTGGCCGAAGGATGAAATTCGACGTGGTCACGTGCGGCCCACCGCCCAAACCTCGGCCCGCGGAGGCGGTGGACTTGCGCCCCAGCTTGCGCGCCGAATAGACGTCGCAGAGAAACGTGCGCAGAATTCCCTCGGACACGACCACGTTCGGCCGCACCGCTAATCCCTCGCTATCGAAGGGCCGAGAGCCCGGCGCCCGCGGCAACAGCGGATCGTCGACGATACTGACCAGCGGCGAAGCAACCAGGGTGCCTTCGCGCTCGGCGAGGTAGCTGTTCTTGCGCCAGACCGCACCGCCGGAGATCACGCCCGCGAACTGTGCCAAAATCGAGCGGCCAGCTTCGGGTGAGAACACCGCCGGCACCTGGCAAGTCGCCACCTTGCGCGACCCGAGCTTGGCCACGGTCCTGCGCGCCGCCTCGATGCCGACTTCCTCCGCGGCCTGCAGCCCGGCCACGAAGCGGTTCGACGTGTAGTGATAGCCGTTGCGCTTCTTGCCCTCGCTGTCGTCGCACACGGGCTCCACCACGAACGAGACGTTGCTGCCCCGATAGGACGCGGAAAATCCAGCCGACGTGGCAAAGGCAACCGCGCCCACGCCGCGGCCGAAGCTCGCGCCCTCGGAATTGGTCACGCGCGGATCGAACTTCAGCGCGGCCTGTTCGCCGGCCTGGGTCCAGCGCATGGCCTCGGACACGTCGATGGACAGAACCGACTCGTCCCACAGGTCCAGCTCTGGGATCGCACGCGCCATCTCCTCGCGGCTGGGCAGCGCGGCCAGCGGCTCGGGCTCGGCCAGGCGGCACAGCGCGACCGATTCCTCAGCGAAACTGTGCATGGCCTGTGCATCGAAGTCGGACGTGTACGTGACGGCAGCCCGATCCTCCTTGAGCACGCGCAACCCGAGCCCGCGGCTGCCGGCCTCTTTGATCAACTCGGTTTCGCCCATGCGGATCTTGACTTCCAGCTCGGCGCCGTCACGCACCAGAACCTCGGCCCCGTCCGCGCCCGCGCGCAGGGCGAAGCTGAGCATCTGCTCGGCGAGTTGCTGGCAGACTTTTGCGTCGGCAGCGGTGCGCTTGCCTTGCTCGTTGCTCATGCCGCCTTCGTGCCTCCCACCGTGATCTGCGCGATCTTGACCGTGGGCGTGCCGATGCCCACGGGAACCGACTGGCCATCCTTGCCGCAAGTCCAGGTTCCGTCCGAAAGCAGGAAATCGTGCCCGACCATGGTCACATTGCGAAGCACCTCGGGACCGTTGCCGATGAGGTTCACCCCACGCAGGGGCGCGGTCAGCTTGCCGTCCTCGATGAGATAGCTCTCGGTCAGCGAAAAAACGAAATCGCCGTTCGAGATGTTCACCTGCCCACCCGAGAAGCGCTTGGCATAGACTCCGCGAGAAACCGACCCAATGATGTCCCGTGGATCGTCGTTGCCCGCGAGCAAAAGGGTGTTGGTCATGCGCGGCAGGGGCGGCTGGCGGAAGCTTTCGCGACGCCCATTGCCCGTCGGCTTGGTGCCGAAGTGGCGCGCGGAAATGCGATCTTGCATGTACCCGACCAGGATGCCGTTCTCGATGAGCACGTTGCGCCCGCCGGGCATGCCTTCGTCGTCCACATTGATAGAGCCGCGCGCGCCGGTGATGGTCGCGTCGTCAACCACCGTACACAGGCTCGACGCCACCTGTTTGCCCATCTGCCCCGAGTAGTTGGAGGTCTGCTTGCGATTGAAATCCGCTTCCAGGCCGTGCCCGACCGCCTCGTGAAGCAGGATTCCGGATTCGCCCGCAGCGAGCACCACTTCCATGGGACCAGCAGGCGCCTCCTGCGCGTGCAACATGGCGATAGCCAGGCGGGCCGCCTCGCGTCCGTGATCCTCCGGGGTCGAGCCCGGCTCAGCGAACAAATCCAGCCCGCGACGCTTCGCGGTTCCCGAGCGGCCCGACTGGCGCTTGCCCTGCTCCTCCGCCATCGCGTTCACGCCGAGCCGAACCATGGGTTGGCGATCTCGCGCCATGGTTCCGTCGGAACTGACCACGAGAACGTCAGACCAGCCTTCGGCATAGCCGGCCTCGACGCGCACGATGCGCGGATCGTAGGCCCGCGCGGTCGCATCGACCCGGCGGAGCAGCGCAACCTTCTCCTCGCCAGAGCGCAGCAGCGAAAGCTCACGCACGGGATAGAAACTGGGAAGCGACTTCACCGCCAGCGCCACCGGGGCTGGCGCTCCACCGTGCGAAGCGATCTGCGCCGCCGTGCGCGCCGCTTCGAGCATGCGCGCCTCGGAAAGCTCCTCGGTGTAGGCATAACCCGAGGCAACGCCGCGCACGACCCGCACGCCCAGCCCAAGCACGATGGCCCGTCCTACCGAGCGCACGCGGCCTTCCTCGAAGGCGAAATCGCACGAAGATCGGTACTCGAAGTAAAGATCCGCGTGCTCTCCGCCCGAGGCCAGCGCCACGCTCAAGAGCCGCTCCGCGATGCGCGCGTCGATGGCATCCAGCGGTGTCGCGGGAAACAAGAAATCGGCGTCCGGGGTCACTTCACCTTTCACGAAACAGCCTCAGTCGGACAATCCTGAACCGCCAGCAGCCCCGCCACCAGCGGAAACACGAGGCGGTGCAAGCTAGGATTTCGTCGGCGACTTGAACGGCGGGCTGGCGCCCAAGTCTTCACCACTGGTCACGCGAATCTTGGTCAGGCCGCGAACCTCGACCTGGCGAATTCGCTCGCGGGTCAGGTTGAGGATGGCGCCGACCTCTTCCAGCGTGATCCCGCCGCGATCCGCGACGTCAAGCGCGCAGGTCTCAGCCATCTCCCACACCTCAAGATGAGGGAAGTTCAACTTGATGGCCCCGCTCTGCGGGTTCACGTCCAGGTAGAGGTGGTGTTCGCAACTCACGAACGGACAAGGACGCTCCATCTGCTGGCATTCCGCACGCAACTTGGGCCGATCCACGTCCTCCGGGTAGACCAGAGACAATGCCAGGCGCTTCTCGTCGCGAGTCAGGCGCTTGGGTGCAATGGTCTTGGACCTGAAGCGCCCGTCGCGGGACGCGCGCACCTTCAATCGGATCTTGGCCACCTCGGGCTGCGGCGAGTCTTCTGCTTGTCCTACGGCCTCGCCCTCCTCGACTTCGCTATCCAATCTCTCTTCGGCCATGATTTTTTTCCTTCGACGGGTGGTCGGGGCCCCCCGTCAGAACAGATCGCTGCCGCTCCCGACGGCAGTGCCCGCAACCGACGCACCGGCGCGAGCAGACAGACTTGCTTCCACTCCCGAGATCCGCCGGATCAGCTCGCCGGCGGCTTGCTTGGCAGCGACAATTTCGGCTTCGATGGTTGCCCGGCGATCCGGATCGAGCGTCGGGCCCTTGGCCTCGCGCTCGAACCCCGCGATCAGCTCGCGCACGCCCTTCTCAACCTGATCGATCTCCTCCTTGAAACGGGCGAACGAGTGCTGGATGTCCTCGATGGTCAGATCCGCGGCCATCATCGACCGCACCTGGTTCACACGACGGACGACCTCGGCGGGATACATCCCGCACGAGCCGCGGTGCTTGCCCTTGCGCCCGACCCGCACGGAACGGGGCAGAAGCCCGAGCTGCACGTACTTGCGCAGGGTGGCCTCCGAGAAGCGAAATCCACGCGCGGTGAAGAGATCCACGATTTGACGTGACGTCAGGCCGTCGGGCCACTGGCGCTCGATCTCGCTCAGCTCTTCTTCGACCAGAAGTCCAGCCGCCCGGCCTCTCGCAACCGGGGTCTCGCTGGCGGGCTGGCTCTGGCGCTTCTCCATCGTAGGGTTTTAATGTATTCCACTCGGTAGCGTATATTCAATATACTAAATGCCTACTTGTTTGTTCAGGTGGGACAACCAGCCAGAGCATCTCGCTCATGCGCGCGCGTCCTTCGGGCTGGCCACGCGCAGCCCTATCTCGACGCGAGGCCAAGTCGCGGGAGGTTCCGCTTCCTCCGTCGGAAATGCCCGGCCCCTGCAGGCCGCCGGAACGCGAACGTCACTACCCGTGCGGGCGCGAGGCGAGAACGAGATCGGCCGCGGGCATGTACTTCCAGTGTTTCTTGAGCCAGCGCTTGGGTCCCTTGTCGCTGCAACCGAAGGCGCGATCCCTCGGATCGCAGAACACGCGCACATGCATGTGGTCGTCGTGCGGTTGCGAATCCGTGGGTTGGTGCAGAACGGCGCGCGCCCGATTGATCGTCGCGGGCGGCGTCCCTTCGCGCTCGGCTTCCGCGATCAAGAGCCCGCCCAGGTCACGATGAATGAAGATCCACTGAACCTCGCTGACCGGGTTTTCGAGCATGGCGCGCACCACGGCCCAGTTGCGCTGGGCATCGAAGTGCGCATTCGGCAGCGGCTCCTTGATGGCACGACCAACCTTGCCCGACGACCAATGAATCGCGTGGCCGTCGCTCGCGAAATGCAACATGCCGGGCATGCCGTGCATCGGTGCCCCATTGTCGTCGCTGGCGAAGTAGAAGATGTCGATGTCGCGTCCGCTGGCATGCGAGCGATGCATGGCTGCGTCTCCGCCGTTCCTGCCGGACAAGTCCCCAAGGTACGCCGTGCTGCCAGGGAGTGCCCGGTCCACTTCCCGAAAGACGTCCGTCAGCCAGGTCACGACTGCGCTGGTCGCGTAGCGATGGCCGCGCGCGCGCCAGTCGGGATGCACCTCATAGCCGGCCCCTTCAAAGGGCATCGCAACCGCATGCAGGAGCGCACCCTTGCCGTGCGAACCAACGGAGACGCTGGATCCGTCGTTGGCGAAAACACCGAGACAGCCAGACAGCGCGGTGACGGTGAAGAGAACGCCCGCAAGGCGCACGCGACTTCCCTCTGTCTTGGGGTGAGGGCAAGCGGAAAAAGCGCGGACGGCCAGCCGGACGTCCGGCACCCGCTACCCGTATGCCTTTTCGATGCGCTCCTGGTCCTCTTTGCAGCGGATGCAGAGCGTGGTTTCTAGTCGCGCCTCCAGCCGCTTGAGGGAAATCAACTCTCCGCACTGTTCGCACAGCCCGAAGGTTCCTTCCTCGATCTTCTCAAGCGCGTGGTCGATTTTCTGCAGAAACGTCTTTTCGCGCCCGCGCAACCTGAACGTGAATGACTGCAAGTACTCCGAGGAGGCCAGATCCATTTCATCTGGCAAGTCATCGGATTCGAGCGTCATGTCCTCGCTCAAAGTGCGTTGCGCGTTCCGCAGGATGTCCTTCTTCCGGGTCAGAAGGATGTCGCGGAACCGTTTCAGGTCTTTCTTCTTCAGACCGGTCCCTTCCATGTATCCCCTTGTTTCAGAATAGCTTTCTGTATTTGCCTAGTCTAGCGTCCGTTTGCAACAACAAGTGCAAGCCATTCGTAAAAGGCCACGCCTTGACAGGTTAGCCGATAACTGCCTAAATGCCGAAAAGTCACACATAGGGAGTCCATCCATAAGAGGGGTGTTTCATGGCCGGTTCTGACAAGAGGAAACAAAGTCTCTACTTTCCAGAGGAAATGCTGAAGGAAATCCAGGAAGAGGCTACGCGTCAAGACCGTTCGCTGTCGTGGATCGTGCAAAAGGCGTGGAAGATCTCCCGCAAAGAGATCATGAAGTACCCGTCCGTCAACGAGTTCCCGGGTGAAGACGACGAGCGCGGTGCGATCGAATAGGGCTTTTCCACCTGTCGCACACCTTTTCAACGCCGCGCCGGAGCCCCGTGGCTCGACCGGCTGCATGTGTACGTATCTAACCAGGAAGCACCATGGCCGACATCCTCATAGTCGGTGACGAGGTTGCGCCGGTTGCGGAAAGCGAAACCGCAATCACTGCAGCGGCATTGGGGCGCGCACTTTCCGCGGCCAAGCACAAGGTCACCATGTTGACCCTGGCCAGCGAGGAGCGCGCCGCGGGCCTGCCCGGCATGGCCCGTCGCCTGCGAACCGTGCTTGCGCGGCTGGCCGACGGGGATCGCGAATGTTCGCTCTTCGAAGGCCGATCCGCCATCAGCCAATGTGCCCTGCACGTGCTCGGTGTAGCGCCCATCGACCGTGGCCACGGCGCCGCCTTTCTGGCCAGCGCCGCCTCGGCGATGGTGCGCGACGAAATTTGCAGGCCCGACGCCATCATCGCCTGGGGAGAACCCGCGGCCGCGGTTCTGCCGGCAATCCAGGCCACTTCGCGCGTTTTCGTCCTGCCCACCGGCACCTGGGGCCCGCCCCTGTCGGCCACCGAGCGCGCCGCCCTAGATCCCAATGCTCCGGATCTGGCCATGGCCAAGGGATCTCTCGCAGGACTGGGAGCTATCGATGCGGACGTGGTGGTTTTCCCCAGTCCGTCCTCGGCGCGCCGCTTCGAAGGCGAGCGCGAGTTCTCGTTCCGGGCCTCGGACCAGCCCGTCGTGTCGGTTCGCTTCGGTTGCGACGAAGCGCCCTGCGATCCAGGGACGGATCCAGCCCTGGCTGCCAGGTTTTCCTCCGACGCTCCGGCAGGCAAAGCCGACTGTCGGAAGGCCCTGACGCGACGAACTTCGCTCGCCCTCGGCCGGCGCACTCTTCTCGTCGCCACGGCTCCGCTCGCCATCGCCGAGGGTGGTCGCGCGCTCATCGACGCGATATCGAACTTGGTTCGGTCGGATGTCGCGTTCGTGGTACCAGGGACTGGCGAACGCGCGCTCGTGGACGAGATCAAACGTATCGCCATCGAAACCCCAGGCAAGATCGCCATCTACCCCGAAACCGGGCCAGCGGCCGAACGTCAGATTCTGGCCGGCGCGGACGTGCTTTTACTGGCGGACAAAGACAACCACCTGGCGCGAACCGCTGGCATCGCCATGCGCTACGCAACCCTGCCGCTCGTTCCCGATTGCGCCGCCTATGCCGACTACATGGTCGACTACGATGTCGCCTCGCAAACGGGCAACAGCCTGCTCTACCAGCCGGACGACGCCTACGAACATGTGTCCGTGGTCCTGCGCGCGGCCGGACTGCGTGGCAATCCAGACGTCTGGCAATCCTTGCAGAACCGGCTCCTGCTCGCGGCCCCGCGTTGGGCAGCGACCGCGGCGTTGTTCGAGAGTCTCTGCCTCAGCCAGCCAACTTCCGTATAATCCGCACCGCGAATGCGTCGTCGTGCGCGGTGATCTCCCCCTCGGCCCACGGGGTATCTGCAAGGCGCAGGAGAATGGGATTGCCTCGAACCCAGTCGAGCGGCGCACCGCCAAGTAGCCGGGCCAAAGAGACGCCTTGAAACCGCCCCAGCTCGGCCACAATCTCTACGGTATCCGTCGACCCTGGCGAGAACTTTGCCGGATCGGCTGGAGTGTGGATGCGCGCCGAGCGTCGTTCGGCCTGGGTGATGATACCGAGGTCATCGACATCCCCATCTGCAAGAATCCCGTCGGGCCGCAACGATGCCGAAACCGCGGCGCCGCCGTTGCGGATGCGGATGGGCCATGGATCCGTGGCCGGCAGCGCTGCGACCTCGTCGAAGACGAGCCCATCGCCTGCGGTCGCCGCGGCCAGTTGCGCTACCGGCACAAGCGTGCGCGCAAGTTCCAGGTAAACCATGGCTGACGGGTCCTTCGATGCGGGTGCCTGCGTGGCAAGGATCTGGGCCAGGAATTCGGCGGAAGCGCACAACCAGGCACGGCCAGCGCCTCCGCGTAGCTCCACGAAAGCCTCGATCACGATCAAACCGGAATCCGGCGTCTGGCGCTCTTCCGAGCACAATCCAACCGTGGAAATCAAGCCGAGGCGTGCGCACAAGGCCGCGAGCACACCGTGAAAAAGGCCGCGTTCGATGCGCGAAAGCGGGCCGTCCGAGATCGCGGGCGCGTGGCCAAGCAGGGCGTTCACGGTGTGCCGAGCGAATCCCTTCTCGACCAAGAGCAGTGCCTCCGTACCCGCGCACTCGAGCCGCACCCCTTCACATCCACGGTGCAGGCTCCCCATCCAGGCGACATCGGTTTCGACCACCACTGGCCGAAGAACGAGATCGCCGAGACCAGAAAGATGGACGGTCAGTTCCGCGGGCAAGAAAACCCGCACTAGCCGGCGAACAAGCGCCGTGCGCCCGCGCGAATCGCGACGATGTTCGCTGCCGAAAATTTCGCATTGCTTGCCCATGCCCTGGTCGCACTCTCCTAGGAAAGAACGGCTTGCCGCAAAGCCGCGGTTTCTGTCAAGCCGGAAGCGATCTCGTCGGCTGCCATGCCGCTCGCACACTGACACACTTTAGCCGACCTATTGCCAGGCGAAAAAGGCTTCCCACAGCGGAAATTCCGCACAGGACATGAACCATGTTGTATGCGAAGTGCATCTAGCATACGTATAGTCATTCCAAGAGCAACGAAGGACGCGGAGTTGTGAAGCCCTACGAGCGAGTCATCGGGATTAGTTGCAAACAGCTGGTTGACTACTGCATGGACTACCTGGCCGGCAGTCTTCCAGCCGAGGAGCGGGAGAGCTTCGACGGTCACCTCGCCTATTGTCCAGAGTGCGTCAAATTCTTCCACTCCTACAAGAAGACGCCCGTCGTTTCGCGAGAGGCTCTCTCGCTGGAAATGCCCGAGCGAGTGCGAGGAGAGGTTCGTGACTTCCTCCGCCAGCGCTACAAGAACACACCCTAGGGGTGTCCTGGCGTGATCCGCAGGACCGCGCAGATGAAAAAATCTGCGACGAGAAGTCAGGTATCGCAAGCAGCATGCTTGACAGACGAGGCGACAAGGGCAAGATTGCGTCATTAGCATGCCCGTCGGCTTGGTTTGTCCCCGCTGCGATGCACTGACCGGCCTCGACGCGAGCCGGTGCCCTCTCTGCGAGGTGCCCCTCGGCGAGCCAGCGAGATCCCCATTGCCAGCCGCGAGTCCGCCTGCCTCTCGTCCGGAGGAGTTCATGTCCACCAAGACCTGCCCGAGTTGTGGAAACCACGTTCCCGAAACCGATCGCTTCTGTGGCCAATGCGGCACCCGCATGGATGGTCCCGCGCCCGCGCCCGCGGGGACCGCGGGGAAAACCATGTTCTTCTCGGGCGTCCAGATGTCGGGCATGGCCAAGCTGGTCTTGGTCAAGGCCGATACCGGAGACGGCCTCGCCTACCAGCTCAGCGGAACCGACCACGTGGTTGGCCGCACGGACGGCGCGATCCTGTTCCCCGACGATCCCCTGCTTTCCCCGCGCCACGCCAACTTCGTGTACCGCGAGGGCAAGCTGTTCGTGAACGACGAGGGTTCGACCAACGGCGTGTTCATCCGCATCCACAGTCCGGCGCGACTGGAATCCGGCGCGGCCTTTCTGGTCGGCGAACAGCTGCTTCAGATTGAAGCCCTGGCGCCGGACTTCGGTCCACAACCCGACGCCGAAGGCACCTATTTCTACGCCAGTCCCAAGCGCGCCTCGAAGATGCGCCTGATCCAGCGCCTGCGCGGCGGCGACATCGGGCTCATCGTTCGCGCCCGCGGCGACAGCATCACGCTCGGCCGCGAAGGCAACGACGTGAACTTCCCCGACGATCCCTTCATCTCGGGCAGGCACGCCGAGGTCACCATCGGCCCGGACGGCGCCTTCACCATCGTCGACCAGGGTTCCAAGAACGGTACGTTCGTGCGCATCGTCGGCGAAACTCCGCTCGCGCATGGCGACTATGTCTTCGTCGGGCAGCAGCTCTTCCGCGTCGAAATCACCTAGGAAGGAAGCGCTCGATGACCAATCTATTACCAACGATTCGCGCGGAGGGTCTCTCGTGATCACCTGTTCTCGTTGCGGCAAGGAAAACCAGGATCTCTACAAGTTCTGTCTGGGATGCGGGGCCAAGCTCCAAGCTGGAGCGGCGCCAGCACCCAAGCCCGTGCCTCCCCCGGACATGTACCCGCCGACGCCACCTCCTGAGGTGATGCCGGCGCCCATCGGTGTGGCGAAGACATCGGTGCCACCGCCGCCCGAAGCATTCGCGGGCATGGGACCCACCGTCATGCCGACGTCGGTCTTGCCGTCAAGTCCCGGTTCCGGCCCGATGGAAGATGTAAACATCACGCCGCCCCCGACGGCGGCGCCACCGTACGCCGCGCCGGCGGCGACGCCTTCCACCAGTCCGCGCATGCCGGTCGCTGGGTCACCCGCGTCCGGGCCGTCGGTCCAGATCGGCATTGGTTCGATTCCCATGCAGGTTCCCGCCAGGCAAAGCCCGCTGGGGGGCGCGCCAGCAACGGCAGTTCCAGCGACGGGCCCCAGGCCAAACACAGCGGTGCCCGCGACCGCGGTTCCACCGGCGCAAATGCCTGCGGCCATGGTTCCGCCAACGCAGATGCCCCAAGCTGCGGTGCCGACGGCGCAAACCGCGCATGTTTCCCCATTCTCGCCCCCCGCCGTGGAGACCATTGCTTGCCCGAACTGCGGCAAGCAGGTCGCATCCGCGTTCGCGTTCTGCGGCGGCTGCGGGCATCGCATGAAAGCCGCCCCGGGCGCAGTGGCTGAGGCCGCCATCCAGCGCGCCGAGGCGGTCGCTCCCGCGCCTGTCCGGGTTGGACCGCGCGGCCACTTGACCCTGATCCGACCCGACGGTACCGAGGGCGGTGTGTTTGCCCTGCAAGAAGGCGAGAACACCATCGGACGCGGACAAGGCGCGCTCTTCGACGCCGATCCCTACTTGTCGCCTCGCCACGCCGAGTTCGCGCTCAGCGAAGGCGGGCTGGAGGTACGAGATCATCGCAGCCTCAATGGCATCTTCGTGCGCATCACGGACGAAGAGCCGCTTGAATCCGGCGACTGCTTCCGCATCGGGCAAGAGCTCTTGCGCTTCGACGCCATCAATCCCTTGACCCCACTCGAGGACGGCACGGAAATCATCGGCACGCCCAACCCTGGCTACTGGGGACGGTTGTCCGTGGTCGTGGGGCGCGATCTCGATGGGCCAGCCTTCCCGCTCTTCGACGAAACGGCAAAACTCGGCCGCGAGCGCGGCGACATCCTATTCCCCGAGGACGGCTACGTCTCGGGCGGGCACTGCCAGCTCTCGGTGCGCGATGGCCGCGTCTACCTCAAGGATCTCGGATCCTCCAACGGCACCTTCCTGCGCGTGCGCGAGAGCCGTGTCGTCCCCACGGGCAGCCTCATGCTGATGGGACAGCAGCTCTTCCGCGTCGCCTACAAGTAGACGTCAACCCGCTACGCAAGAACGCCGGCTCGGGAAACCCAGCCGGCGTCGTCTTTCTGAGGCAGCTTGCCGCCAGATCTTGGCGGTATTTCCTGTCTATTATTTCTTGTCTATTATTTCTTCTCTATTATTTCTTTTCTTGCGGCTTGCCGAAGAACGCCTTGCGCACGTCGCCGGTTTGCTTGGGCTCCATGTAACGGAAACCGTTCGGAATCTTGTAGCGGGATCCGTTGTCGAAATCGAGCATGACGTCGACCGGGCCTTTGTCGCCGTTCGGGGTCACAACGCTGATCTTGCTGGTGGACGAGATGACCACCTGCTCGACAACGTGGGTGCCGAACATGATGCGGGCCTGCGTTTTGCCAGGTTGAAAACCGGCGCCGATGATATTCACGTGGTCGCCACCCGCGTTGATGCCCTCGGCAGGCTCGACACGATCGACGCGAATCTTCCCGTTGTCATCGCAGGATGCCAACAATCCCAAAACGAACAAGGTCGTCACCAGCCGATAGACGCATTTCATGTGGGCTCCTCCTCGATCAGGTGGCCACCTTAGCCCGCATGCGTTGGGCGGTCAACGAAGACTCACTCTGACGCGTCGTGAATGTGCAACCTCGGGCCCCCCGCGAGAAATACGGCTGTCTCCATATCGAAGTGTCGCGCGCTGGCTGCGTTGGTAAGCTCCGCGCGCCCATGCAAGCTCCCGTCTCGATCCAAGAGCTTCTGTCCGTGCTCGAGCGGGAGTTCGTTGGCATTCCCGCGCGTGGGGCACACTGCCTGGAAGTTCACGGCGCCATCCCGCCCCTGGGCACGGCCCTCGCCGCGCACCTCGCCGGCTCCCAGCCAGCCCCAATCCTCTACGTGGTTCCCGACGAAGACCAGGTCGACGCCCGCAAGGCCGCCTTCGAGTTTTTCCTTGGCGGCAAGCAAGGCGAGGACGATCCGTTGGCGCCGCCGCCCGCCCTTGAACTGCCCGCGCCGGAAAGCAGCCCCTACGCCGAGGTCCAACCCGACCGGCGAAATACCATGCAGCGGCTTGCCCTGCTCTATCGCCTGGCCCATCACATCGCGCCACCGGTTGTGATGGCGTCGGCGGCCGGGTTGTTCCGGCGCGTGATTCCGCCGGGCCCTTTCTCGCAGTTGTGCGGCGCCGTCGAGGTGGGGTCGGCGCTCGACCGAGACACCCTGGCGCGCGATCTGCTTCGCGCCGGCTTCAGCCGCACGCAGATCGTCGACGATCCCGGCACCTTCGCCGTGCGCGGCTCGGTCATCGACGTGTTTTCTCCGCTGTACCGCCATCCCGTACGCATCGAACTCTTCGGCGACGACGTGGAGTCCTTGCGCCTGTTCGATGCGGCCACCCAGCGTACGCTTCGCCCCGTCGAAAGATTGGTCTTTCATGCGGTTCGGGAAACCGTGACCAGCGCGGGCGCGGATCCGCGCGGACGCATCCTGGCCGCGGCCGATCACGCGGCCTACCCGTCCAGCAAGACCCGCAGCATCTTGGAGTGCATCGACGCCGGCGAGTCGTTCTTCGGCATCGAAGCCCTGGCGCCCGTTTTCCACGCGCGCATGGGCTCGGTCTTCGAATATTTGCCCGAAGGAACCAGGCTGGTCATCGAAGATCCCGAGGCAGTACTGGAACAGACCCACAGAGAAATGGTCCGCCTGCGCGAGCACGCGAAGCACCGCCTGGAGGATCACCGTCTGGCCCTCGATCCGCAGGAGTTCCTGCTTGACGAGAACGAGGCACACGCGGCCCTGCACGAGCGTCCCCGCATCGAAATCCGCACCGTCGAGATAGAGCGGCCAGCCGCCGAACCCGACGTAACCCTGCCGACGCGCATTCGACTCGACGCCGTGCCCACCACGGGCCTGCGCGCGGAGCTGCTGAGTACGCGCGGCGAAGGCGACATCGGCGATCCGCTGGCGCGCAAGTTGCGCGCGTGGCTCGACGACGGCTACCGCGTCCACCTGGTCGCGCCCGGGCGGGGACACGCCGAGCGCCTTTCGGCGTTGCTTGGGGCTTTGGGCCTTTCCCCCAAACTCGGCCGAGGCGCTGGCAAGACCGGACTTGCGGTCCTCGCCGAGAACGATGGCAAGGGCGCGGCCCTGACCATTCTGTCAGGACCACTCACGCGCGGATTTCAACTTCCCAGCGATCGAGTGATAGTGCTCGCCGAAGAGGAGATCTTCGGCCCGCGCGCGCACCGGCCCACCCCGCCCAGCAAGGCCCCGTCGTTTGGCGACTTGGCCGGAATGGCCGACGGCGATCTGATCGTGCACGACGAGCACGGCGTGGGCCGTTACCGCGGCCTCACGCGCATCGCGATCCGCGGCGTCACCCATGATTTTCTGCACCTCGAGTACAGCGGCGGCGCTCTGTATCTGCCCGTCTACCGCCTCGGTGTCGTCCACCGCTTCGTCGGCGGTTCGCCCGAAACCGTGCGGCTCGACAAGCTGGGCGGTGCGACCTGGGTGGAAAAGCGGCGGCGAGTGTCGGCCGAGACGCGCAAGATGGCGGAGGAGCTGCTGCAACTCTATGCCCAGCGCCGCGCCCTGCCGGGGCACGCCTTCCCCGAGCCGGACGTCATGTTCGGCGAATTCGAGGAGAGCTTCGCCTTCGACGAAACTCCGGACCAGGAGCGCGCCATCCGCGAGGTCTTGGGCGACATGCAGGCAGACACGCCCATGGATCGCCTGGTGTGCGGCGACGTGGGCTACGGCAAGACCGAGGTCGCTCTGCGTGCTGCCCTCTTGGCCGTGCTGGGCGGGCGACAAGTCGCGGTGCTGGCGCCCACCACGGTCTTGGTCGAGCAGCACTTCGTGACCTTCAGCGAGCGTTTTGGCGATTTTCCCGTGCGCGTCGCCTCGCTGTCGCGCTTTCGCCGGCCCGCGGAGCAAAAGAAGATCGTGCGCGAGATCGAAGAGGGCAAGGTCGACGTGGTGGTGGGCACGCACCGCCTGCTCTCGCGCGACGTGCGCTTCAAGAACCTTGGGCTCATCGTCATCGACGAAGAGCAACGCTTTGGTGTGACCCACAAGGAGCGGCTCAAGGAGATGCGCTCGCAGGTGGATGTGCTGACCCTGACCGCGACGCCCATTCCGCGCACGTTGCAGATGGGCCTGGCCGGGCTACGCGAGATCTCGGTCATCGCCACGCCGCCCGCGGATCGCCTGGCCATTCGCACCTTTGTCTGCCATTTCGATCCCGAGCTGCTCGGCGAGGCCATCGCCAAAGAACTGGCCCGCGGTGGCCAGGTCTTCTTCGTGCACAACCGCATCGAGGATCTGGCCAAGTGGGCGCGGGAGATCCGCGCCATCGCACCCAAGGCCCGAGTGGCCATGGCCCACGGCCGGATGAGCGAAGACAAGCTGGCCAAGGTAATGATCGACTTCGTCGACGGCCGTTACGACATCTTGTGCTGCACGACCATCATCGAGTCCGGTCTCGACATCCCGCGCGCCAACACCATGATCGTCAACCAGGCCGACCGCTTCGGGCTAGCGCAGTTGTACCAGTTGCGCGGTCGTATCGGCCGTGCTCGCGAGCGCGCCTTCTGCTACCTGGTCGTCCCTTCCGATCACCGCGTGAATGCCGAAGCCCAGCAGCGCCTGGCCGTGCTCCAGCGCTTCACCGAGCTGGGCGCGGGTTTTCAAGTGGCCACCGCGGATCTGGAGATCCGCGGCGCCGGCGAGCTACTCGGCGCTAAGCAGTCGGGTCTTGTGGCGGCCGTGGGCTTTGACACCTACGCCCGCATCTTGGAGGAGGCGGTGGCCGAGCTGCGCGGACAACCCATCCGCGCCGAGCACGATCCGGAAATCTCCGTCGATGTTCCGGCGTTCCTGCCCGACGACTTCATCCCCGACACCGGCCAGCGCCTGGAATTCTACCGCCGTCTGGCCCAGGCCAGCGACGAGGACGCAATCCGCGCCATCGAAGCCGAGCTGGAAGATCGCTACGGCCGCTTGCCCGACGAGGCCCAGCTCCTGCGCGAGGTCATGATCGACAAGACCCTCGTGCGCAAGATCGGCGCGCGCGGCTACGAACTCGGCCCCGTGCGCATGGTGCTATCCCTCGGCGCCGACCCACGCCTGGATCCGGCCAAGGTCATGAAACTCATCCAGCGCAAAGACAGCCGCTGGAAACTCTCGCCCGACATGCGCGCAAGCTACGCCTTCACCGAGGTAGAGCGAGAGGATCGCATGGCCGCCGCGCGCACGAGATTGCGAGAGATCCTCGGGTGCGTCGCGGGGTGAAGCGCTGTCGTCAAATCACCCGCCACCTGGGCGTAGCCAGAATGGCATCTGCCAGCCGAGTGGTCTGCACCCCACGGCTGCTGGGAACAGCCGCAAATGTCCACCCAAACTATCCCTATACCGGGACAGCAGCGTTCCCGGCACCTCTATGTTCTCTCGATGGTGTTCTGGTTCTAGCCTGGCCGGCTAGTGCCGTCCGCCACTTGCCCGCGCTTTCGATTCTGAGCGATCAGATCACCCGCCACCAGGGTGTGGCCAGGATGCCGTCTGCCAGCCAGGTCGTGTCGCTGCCGTCGTGAAGGATCAAGCCGGGCAGAGCCTGCATCCCGTACTCCTGCCGGAAGATCGCGATAGACTTGCAGTCGACTAGGCGCGGCCGCTTGGTGCTCTTGACCTCCACGGGCAACAGCCGCCCTTGCCATTCGACAACGAAATCGACCTCTTCGCCCGTGCTGGTGCGCCAGTAGAGGATCTCGGGAGCTTCCACCTCGCTGCCTCGCCACGCCACAAGATCCGACAGCACCAGGTTCTCGAGGTGGGCGCCGCGTGGCTCGCTTTCGCCGGCGAGAAAAAGGGCCAGGCCGGTGTCCGACCAGTACAGTTTGGGCGTCTTGATGATGCGCTTGGTCCGGTTCACAGCGTAGGCAGGGACGCGTACCAGCTGATACGAGATCTCGAGCAGTGAGAGGTGCCGGTGGACGGTAGGCTGAGGCAGCCCAACATCCCGGCCGAGTTCGGTGGTGTTGACCAGGTTGCCAATACGCAAGCAAGCGGCGCGCATCAAGCGGCGGAAGTCTGGCAAGGACGCCACCGCAGACAGGTCGCGCAGATCGCGTTCCAAATAGGTCTGCGTGTAGCCGGCGAACCATTGCCTTTGCGCCTCGGCGGAGTCGAGTTCGTGTGCCGGGGTCGGGTAGCCGCCCCGGCGGGCCAGGACGCGCCAGTCTTCGCGCGAGCCATGGTCGGCGAGCAGAATGTCCCTCCAGTCCTTCTCCGGTGTGGCGAAAAGCTGGCTCCACATCCCAGCTTCAGGTCTCCCAAGCTGCTCCCGCCGTGTCAGCGGCCACAGCGAAGCATAGACCGCACGCCCGGCGAGAGTTTCTGACACGCGCTTCATCAGCAACAAATTGGCCGACCCGGTCAGCACGAATCTGCCCGCCCGGCGGCGTGTATCCACGGCTCGCTTGACCGCCAACAAGAGATCCGGCGAGCGCTGAACCTCGTAGAGAACGAGCGGGGTTGGCGAACGAAGTAGGGAGTCTGGCTCGCGCTCGGCCCGATCCAAGGTCTCGACATCGTCGAGAGTCTCGTAGGTCATGTCCGGCCCCAACCTCTGCACGAGCGTGCTCTTGCCGGTCTGGCGCGCCCCGCTCACCACCACCACCGGCGAGGTCTTCAGCGCCCGCTTGACTAGGGGGGACAGCAGCCTTGGCAAATACCAAGCATCATTCATAGCGTGAATGATTATCATCCACATCGTGCATAAATACAATATCAGACACGTAGCATCCGGTTGGGGTCTATCCACCTAACTTCCGCATGGCACGGCCGCATGGCGGCTGCGCGAAGTCGGTTACGCGAGATCATGGCGTGCGTTGTGGGATCAAGCGATGTCGTGAAGTGACCCGCCACCAGAACGGGGCCTGGATGCCATTTGCCAGCCAAGCGGTGTCGGCGCCGTCGTCGTGAAGAAGAATCCGGGCCATCGGCCCGGTGGTGCTGCTAGGGCAAGGCCGGGCTTTCAAGGCGCATGAAGTAGCGTTTCACCGAGGGAGGCGTCGTGTTTGCCTGGTCGGCATAGGTGACGTAGACCGCATCCGGGCCAACCCAGGAAGCGACCGGGCCGGTCTGGCCCTTTTCACTGCGCAAGGTCAGTGGGGATCCGTGGGGGATGGCGTCGTAGGTGTAGCGAAGAACCTGGGGCCCGGCGGCGCGCGCAAGGCCAATGGAGATATCGCCCCCGCCGGCGGGACTGGCCCAGGCGAGATGGGGCATGGTCAGCGGGTCGCCAAAACTGGCCATGGACAGCACCGGGTCGTTGGTCATCACGGTTCCGCCCACGGGGGCCGTCGGGTCGGGCGGTGGGTAGTACATGGCGAAATCGATGGCATTGCCGGTCTGCATGGCCATGACATAGCTGCCTGCTGGTCCAGGCGAGGACACAACCCGACAGTTCGCCACCACCACGATGAACTGGTAGGTCATGACCGTTAGACCGCCGGTCTCGCTGACCTCGCTGGTGACGAGGTCGGAGGTTCCCGGTGTATCGGGAGTCACGACGCTGAAACCGAGGCCGGTGGTGCCGTTGGTCGTGGCCAAGCAGTCCCAGTTCGGTATGTCTGCCGGAAAACCGTCGAACAACTTGGATGGTGCGGCCGTGGTCACCGCGTCTGCCGATAGAAGGAGATAGGCCGGCGAAATGCCGGGAACGCGCGTACCCCAGGCGACAAACCCAACCCTGCCCGACGTGGCCACGCCCGCGGCGATTTGCACCAAGCCAGGGTCGGTGCCAATCGGGAGGGTGACGAGCACCACGGGCGCGGCTGCCGTCGGGGCGCCCATCGTCTGTACGATGGCTGAAAGATCGTAGGCGCCAGGGGTCGTCGCGCTGTTCGTGACCACGATGGCAACCAGCTGATCGCCCGCAGTGGTTTTCATGGTCGCGCCGAAGACCGGGCCAAGCACTGGCTGGGCCAAGGCGAAGCCTGCTTCCTCGGTCAGGGTGCCGTCAAGCGAGAGGCGGCCCCAGCGCACCTGCCCACTTTCGAACCCAGCCAGGGTGAAGCTGTTTCCGGCGCGCATGAGCGTGACATTCTGGATGCGCGTAAGCGGTGAATCAGGAAGGGTCACGTCTTTGGTCACAATGACCCCTGGCGGTGGGTCCGAACCGCCATCCAAGCCGCCCATGCCAGTCGCACCACCACCGTTTGCGCTGGAATCTCTGGCCACTGACCCTTTCGGTTCGTTCGTGTCCGATGAGCAACTTGCGAAAAGCGGCGAGACAACCAGCAAAAGTCCTACGGCACAAAGCCGAAGTTGCTGGCCTTCGTACACCGTACCGATTCCGCTCATAGAGGCGATGATATACGCGAATGCCGTCCAGCGACAACCGACGATGGGTGAGCGCCAGAAGACGACGGCCGCAGAGAGTCGTGGCCGTGGTCGCCAGTTGCAGGCCGCCCCGGGTTGTGCGATGCAAACCGCATGCACCGCTCGCGACTCCTTGCCGTCATCCTCCTGCTATCCGCCTGCCACGGGAAGCCCGCCGTCGATCCCAAGGGATCGGGGGCGCCTCATGTGGTGCTGGCCCAGGTCGACGACATCATCATCACCGAGGCGGACTTGAAGGAACTGCTGGCCCGCTACGCCAGCCAGCCCTTCGTGCTCGCGCGCTATTCCAGCATCGAGAAGAAGAAGGAGTTGCTCGACAGCTTGGTCCGCTACGATGTGCTGGCCATCGAGGCGCGCAAGCGTGGCTATGAACGAGATCCCGAGGTACTGCGCGTGGCCAAGGACAAGATGGTCAAGCTGTTCACGCAGCAGGAGATCTTGGACAAGGTCAAGCCTTCCGATGTGCCCGACGCCGACGTCGAGAAATACTACAAGGATCACGCGACGGACTACGTGCGGCCCGAAACCGTTCGCGTGAGCCAGGTTCTCGTCAAAGAGCACGCCAAGGCCGTGAAGATTCTGGCCGAGGTCAAGGCTTTGCAGAAGACCGATATGAAAGCCTTTCGTGACCTCGTGACCAAGTACAGCGAGGATGCGGATTCCAAACCGCGCGGCGGGGATCTGACTCAATTCGACCGGGCCACGACCCAGCACCCGCGGGCGGTGGTGACGGCGGCCTTCGCACTGAAGGATATCGGCGACGTCTCGGAGCTGGTGGCCACGGACAAGGGATTCGCCGTGCTCAAGCTGACCGACCGACGCCCTGCCCTTTCGCGCTCGCTTGAAGAGGCAAAGCCCGAGATCCAGCGACGCCTGCTCGACGAGTTGCGCGCCAAGCGGAAAAAGGAATTCGTCGATGAAGCGCGCAAGACGATCAGGGTCGAGATCTTCGAGGAACAGCTAGCCAAGCTCGACTTGGCCGCAAGCGCGGCAGCGGCCGGCGGACCAGGCGCGACCTTGCCGCCGGGAGCGCAACGGCCCGGCGTCGATGCAGGCAGCGTGGTAGGAAATCGGCCATGAAAGCTGTCCGAGCCCGCGCGGTTGCACTTGGCCTGTTCTTGCTGGCGTGGCCGGTGGCTAGCCATGCCCGCGTGGTGGAAAAAATCGCGGCGCTGGTCGGCGACGACCTCATTCTGCAAAGCGAGGTCGAGGATCGGGCCGCGCCGCTTTTGGCCGACATCGCATCCATCGCCAACCCAAGCGAGCGCGAGGCCCGCACCAATGCCATCCGGCGTGAAGTACTGGAGCGCCTCATCGACGACCAATTGCTAGCCCAGCAAGCGACGGAATTGAAGCTGACCGTGAGCAACGACGAGATCGACCGCGCCATCGCGCAAATCAAACGCGACTACAGCCTCGACGACACGCAGCTTAAGGACGAACTACGCAAGCAAGGACTCAGCATGGTCGCGTATCGCGCCAACACCAAGCGCGAGATCCTCAAGTACCGCGTGCTCAACATCGCCGTCGGCTCCAAGATCAACGTCGGCGACAGTGAAGTGCAGAGCTACTACGACCGCCATATGAAATCGGCCAATATTCAGGTGCGCGCCAGCCACATCTTCATCGCCATTCCCGAGGACGCCGACAACGCCACGGTGCTCGAACGCGAGAAGCTGGCCAAGTCTCTGCTGGCCCGCGCGCAAGGCGGCGAGGATTTCGCCAAGCTCGCGCGCGAATACTCGGAGGACGCGGGCACGCGCGCCGAGGGCGGCGACCTAGGCTTCATCGGCCGCGACATCCTGCCCAAGCCCATGGAGGAGCTGGTGTTCTCCATGCGCGTGGGCGACATCCGCGGTCCCGTGCGCGCCGACCGGGGCTTCCACGTCATCAAGCTGGTCGACAAGCGCGCCAAGGACGCCAAGCCCTTCGCCGAGGTTCAGGATGACATCCGCGTTCGCCTGCGCCAGCGCGAGATGGAGCGCCAAACCAAGATCTACCTCAGCGACCTCCGTAAGAAGGTTCTCGTCGACGTCCGGCTGTAGTCGTCGCGTTGAAATCGGCCTCGCGCCGAGCGCAGCGACATGCATACTTAACCGATGGTGCTCGTTGCGCGCAGACGATGCGTCGCCTTGGCAACAATCCTGGCCTTCGCTGCCGTCGCGGGATGCGGTGGCCTCGGCGACCACGTCAACGAGGCTTCGCCAATCGACGGCGGACCTGCCGACCTCACCCCGCTCGGGCCAGACAGCGCTCAGGCCTTCCTCGACTCCGCCCCGATTCGCCTCGATGCCTCAACTCCGCAGCCCGATGCGGGAAGTGGCCTAGAGGCAGGGTCATCGGACGCGGTCAACGCCGATGCAGGTGGCACCACTGACACCACTCCACCCTCGACCGACAGCGGCCTGGCGCCAGAGACGCCCGCAACTCAATCCGTCAGTCTCGTCGTCTTGCCAGACACGCAGTACTACAACACCGACTATCAGCACGCGGCCGTATTCGCGATGCAGACCAACTGGATCCTTGCACAGAAGTCGCCTCTCCATATCCAGGCCGTCCTACACGTCGGCGACATTGTCGACAATTGCAACTCGGTCGACCAGTGGACCAACGCAAACTCTGCCATGCGTCTACTCGACGGCGTTGTGCCCTATTTCGTCGTCTCGGGCAACCACGACACGGATGGGAATCGCAAGGGACTCATCAACGACTACTTTGGCCCTGCAAGCCTGCCCTGGGTCACCAGCACCATGACCGCGGGACAAATCGAGAACAACTACGCCCTCGTCGACATCGGCCCTCAGCAGTGGCTGGTGCTTGGGCTGGAATTTGGTCCACGCGACGCGGTCATGACCTGGGCCGACGCCGTGCTCAAGGCGTACCCGGATCGTCCGGCGATCATCGTGACCCATGCCTACCTGTACAGCGATGGTAACCGCTATGACATCGCGATTTCAGGCTTGGATAGAACCAAGCCCGTTTATCAAAACTTCATTCCACAATCGTACGTATACACCTCTAGCCAGGGCATCAACGATGGCGAGCAGATCTGGCAGAAACTCATTCTGACCAATCCCAACGTCCGTCTGGTCTTCTCCGGTCACGTCACGGCGACCACGGGTGGCGCCCGGTTGACCAGCACGCGCCCCGATGGTTCGCGCGTCCACCAGATGCTCTCCGACTATCAGTGGTACAAGGGCGAGAATTTCGGTTTCGGCTACATGCGCGTGCTCCAGTTCGACTACAGCAAGAAAACCATCCAGGTCGAGACCTACTCGCCCTACACGGACGACTACCTGACCGACGACGCGAACCAATTCACGCTGGACTGGAATCTGTAGGTTACCCGGGCGGCCAGCCGAGCGCGCGACCAGCGAGCAGGTGCAGATGCACATGGGCGACGCTCTGCCCAGCGTCGGGGCCAGCGTTCATCACCACGCGAAAACCGCTATCGGCAAAGCCGGCGGCGCGGGCTTGCTGGCTGGCAACGAGCATCAGTTTCCCAAGCAGGGCCGCGTCCTCGGGCCTGGCCTCGGAAAGGCTGGCGATGTGGCGAGTCGGAATGACCAGCTCGTGCAGCGGCGCCTTGGGCCCGATGTCCTTGAACGCGACCACGTCCTCGTCGCGATAGGTGATGGTGGCCGGTATCTTGCCTTCGCAGATCTTGCAGAACAGGCAATCGCTCATGGTAGTACCTTTCATAGCAGCGCCAGCAGGCGCTTGCGAGTCTCCTCGAACTTTGCGGCCTCGTGCAAGCCCTGCCGCAAAAACGTAGCGACGGCTTCGTTCTTAGCAATGGCCCGATCGATGCGCGGATCGCTGCCGGACTTGTAGGCCCCCAGCAGAATCAGATCGCGTTTCTGCTCGTAGGCGGCCAGCAGCTCGCGCACGGCTGCAGCGGCCTGGCGGTGCTCGCCATCGGCCACGAATTCCATCACCCGCGACAGCGAGGCCAGCACGTCGATGGCCGGCCAGTGATTGCGCTCGCACAGGGCGCGCGAAAGCACGATGTGCCCGTCGAGGATCCCGCGCGCTTCGTCGGCGATGGGTTCGTCCATGTCGCCACCGGCGACCAGCACCGTGTACAGCGCAGTGATCGAGCCGATCCGCGAATTCCCAGTGCGCTCAAGCAAACGGGGCAGCAAGGCAAACACGCTGGGCGGAAAACCATGGCGCGCGGGCGGCTCCCCCGCGGCCAGGCCGACCTCGCGCTGGGCGCGCGCGAAACGGGTCAGCGAATCCATCATGAGCAGCACACGCTTGCCGCGGTCGCGGAACCACTCGGCGATGGCGGTGGCCACGAAGGCCGATTTCAGGCGAACAAGGCTGGGCACGTCGCTGGTGGCGCAGACAACAACAGAACGCGCGCGCCCCTCGCTTCCCAGCGCGTCCTCCAAGAACTCGCCCACCTCGCGGCCGCGCTCGCCCACCAGGCAAATCACGTTCACGTCGGCGTCCGTGTTGCGCGCGACCTGGCCCAGCAACAAGGACTTGCCCACGCCCGAACCCGCGAACAGCCCAACGCGCTGACCTTCGCCCACGGTCAGAAAGGCATCGATGGCACGCACGCCAAGGGCGAGCGGACGGCGAATGCGCTGGCGAAGCAAGGGATCCGGGGCCGGCCGGTCGACTGGCCATTCTTCGGTTGGGCCGGCGATGGGGCCAGCCCCGTCCATGGGTTCACCAAGACCGCTGAGCACGCGGCCGAGCAGGCCCTCGCCAACTCGGATGGTGAGTGAGCGGCCGGTAGGGCTCACCACGGAATCGGGTCCAATGCCCGCGACCGGACCGAGCGGCATGAGCACGACTTCTTCACCGCGAAAGCCGACGACCTCGGCCTGCAGTCGAGTCGCAGCCTGGCCACCTGGTACGCCAGGCAGCGCATCGACGTCGATGGTGACCATCTCGCCCACGCGCACGCCCGGGATCGTGGCGCGCACCACCAGACCAGTCACCTCGGCTACCCGGCCCGCGATGCGCAGCGGATTCACCTGGTCGAGGGCCTGCAGCGCCTCCGAGATTTCGACCAAGACTGGCTCGCCGTCACCGTCAGCCATGAGAGCTCCTTTCAAGCTCGGCCCAGGCCAGTGCCACGCAGCGCCCGTTCAAGCGCATCGAGCTGGGTCTGCAAGCGGGCATCAAGCCGCCCAGCCGGAGTTTCGACCACGCATCCGTTGCGGCCCACCGAATCGTCGGCCACCAAATGCACCTCGGCCGCAGCCGCGATCCGCTGCGACCAATTCGGCCGCGTCTGTTCCACCGCCGCGATGTCGTCGGGGTGCACGCGTAGCACCACCGATCCGCCGCGGGCTCGGCTCGCCGCTAGAGCCTGTCCTGCGATCTCGCCCATGATGGATGGATCCAACTCCACCGCTCGGCCGACGATCTTCTCTGCCATCTTGCGCGCCAGCACCAATGCCACGTCCTTGGCTGCGGCGCGCTCCGCCGCGACCGCCGCGCGCGCCGAAACCAAGAGTTCGGTCACCTCGGCCAAGGCGCCTTCGCGGTCAACCGCGACAGTCGCGCCCGCGGCAGCGCCGTCCCGGGCAGACGCCGGGGAAGGCAAGAGACTGGCTGCCTTCACGATGCGCCCCATGGAACGAAATCGGCGGTGCTCTCTAGCGTTCCGCTTCTTTGCTGCCGACCACGGTCAGGTTCAAACCGACCTGCACGGAGAGCGGCTTGCCGTCGACAGTGACCGTCGTCTTTCCGTTGTAGTACCAACCGAAAGAGCCGGTCGAGAACTCGCGCTTGTCGGCAATCAGCTCGGCTGCGCCGATGGTGATCTTCACCGGTTCGGCTTTGTCCAGGAATTGGGTCTTGGAAACGGGGCAAGGTAATTTGGCCATGGCCGGACGCTATCACGAGCCGAAGAAAAAAGGCGTAGCGCTACCAGCCGGTCCAGCCAATCAGGGGCCGGCCGAGCGCGGCGGGGAGGCGGCCTGCGACCCGGTAGACTGAACCTGGGTGTTCGGCGGCGAGATCGGATTTCAGAACAGCCAATCCGATGTGGAGCAGGCGCTCACATGGTGTGCGCGCCGAATCAGGGATTCGCTCGTTGGCGTGGGCCAGGGCGATCTTGCGGTCGCCGTCGGAAACGCCTTCGGCGGATGCGGCACCGATCACCTGCGCCCACGGCTCGCCCGCTGCTGCCATGGCGCGGGCACGCAGGGCCGGAGCCGCGCCGGCCAGGGATTGGCCCACAGCGCGTGCTCCTCGCCGGGTCGCTTCGGACAGAAGTTCATCGAAGGCGAGAGCAAGCAGACTCTCGGCCAGGGGGCCGCAGTCGCTTTCGCACAAAGGCGCTAGCCAGCCAAACGCCACGCGCTCGACCTCGCGCTTGGTCGCTACCGGGCGCGCTGCGATTTCCTCGGCAGGCTGCAAAGCTGCGCCAGCGATGGCAGGCCTGCCCAGTACGGCTGCGCGCAAGGATTCCGGCAGATCGGGTAGCACGAGGCGAAAAATGTGCGCTGGCTCCCCATCCAGCGCTGCGACGATCCAGCTTGGATGAAGGCGCTCCAGCCCCCGAGGCAAGGGGCATGCCGCCTCGGCCCGCCATTCGGCCAGCAGCCGACTACGCTCCGCCTCGCTCAGGACGAGCAGATCCTGCCACCCCTTGGCACAAACCGCGCGGCGCTTCTCATCCAGCTGTTCGAGCGTCGATTCCCCTGCGCCCATGGCAAACAGAGAAAGTAGAATGCCGCACGCCTCCGGATCCACGGCGCCTGTGTCAGGCTCGTTCGCCACGTTCGCAGCGTAGCGCAATATGAGGTAAAGCGCCTAGCGCGACTTCGTGCTATGTCTCCCGGCCCGTATGAGTAGTACTGCTGTTTCGACCCATATCATGCCCGAATCCACCCCCCGCCGCAGTGAAGTGCGCAACATCGCGATCATCGCGCACGTCGATCATGGCAAGACCACCTTGGTCGACGGATTCCTACGCCAGGCAGGCACCTTTCGCACCGGCGAGGTGGTCGCCGACTGCGCGATGGATTCCAACGACCTGGAGCGCGAGCGTGGCATCACCATCCTGGCCAAGTTCACCGCCATCACGTGGAAAGGCATTCGCGTCAACATCGTGGATACCCCCGGCCACGCGGATTTCGGCGGCGAGGTCGAGCGCGTGCTCAAGATGGTCGATTCCGTGCTCTTGCTGGTCGACGCCTTCGAAGGCCCGATGCCGCAGACCCGCTTCGTCACGCGCAAGGCGCTAGCCCTGGGCCTGCGCCCTATCCTGGTCGTCAACAAGATCGACCGCGTGGGCTGCGATCCCGACGGCGCGGTCAACGACACCTTCGATCTTTTCTGCGCCCTCGGCGCCAATGAAGAGCAGCTGGATTTTCCGGTCATCTACGCCTCGGGCCGCGAGGGCTATGCCGTGCGCCACTTGACCGACGAGAAGAAGGACTTGACACCGCTGCTCGACCTTATTCTCGAATCCGTACCGCCGCCGGCTGCGGACGTGGAAGGCCCGCTGGCCATGCACGTGGCCACCCTCGACTACGACGACTACCTCGGCTATGTGGCCATCGGGCGCATGCTGTCGGGCCGCGTGTGCCAGGGCGAGCGCGTTCTTTGCATCCATCGCGACGGCAAGCGGGAAGAATTCCGTGTGGCCAAGATCCTGGGCTACCAGTCGCTCAAGCGCTTCGAGCTATCGGAAGCCGTGGCGGGCGATATCTGTGCCATCACCGGCATGCAAGATTTGACCGTTGGCGAGACCATCACCGATATCGCGCGCCCCGTGGTGTTGCCCCTCCTCGAGATCGAGGAACCAACGGTGAAGATGCAGTTCATCTCGAACAACGGGCCATTCGCGGGCAAGGAAGGCAAGTACGTGACCTCGCGCAATTTGCGCGAGCGCCTGTTCAAGGAGCTCAAGTCCAACGTCGCCTTGCGCGTGCTCGAAACCGAATCCCCCGACACCTTCGAGGTGCTCGGCCGCGGCGAGTTGCACCTTTCGGTGCTTATCGAGACCATGCGCCGCGAGGGTTACGAACTGATGGTGTCGCAACCCCAGGTCATCTTCAAAGACGGACCCAGCGGCGAGAAGCTGGAGCCGTACGAGGACGTGGTCATCGATGTCGACGAGAAGTACACCGGCGCGGTCATCGAAGAACTCGGTCGCCGCGGCGGACGCATGCAAGAGATGGGTCCCGAGGGCGAAGGCCGCATGCGCCTCGAATACGCCATGCCGTCGCGCGGGCTCATCGGGTACCGTTCGCAGTTCCTGACCGATACGCGCGGCACTGGGATCTTGCACCACAACTACAGCCACTACGGCCCCTATGCCGGCACCTTCAAGGGGCGCAGCAGTGGCGTGCTTATCGCGCAAGATCCGGGCACCACCAACACTTATGGCCTGTTCTACCTGCAAGAACGCGGAGCGCTTTTCCTTGGGCCGACCGTGCCCATCTACGGCGGACAGATCGTCGGGCTGCACTCGCGCACCAACGACCTCATCGTCAACCCGTCCAAGGCCAAGAAGCTGACCAACATCCGCACCACCTCGGCGGACGAAAAGCTTTTCCTCACGCCTCCCATCGAGCTGTCCCTCGAGGCAGCGCTCGAGTTCATCAACGAAGATGAGCTGGTCGAGGTCACGCCCAAGAGCATTCGCCTGCGCAAACGGTTGCTCGATCACAACGAACGCAAGCGGGTCGAGAAGGCGCGCGACCAAGGCAACGAGGCGTAGGCAGCTTCCGTGAAAAAACTCCTCGGGAGGGTCATCCTCGGCGTGGCGGCAGGGGTCGCCATCTACGTCGGGTTTTCAGTCTGGGCCGGTGCCCGAAGCGTGGGGCGCGCGCTGGCCGATTTTCAGTGGCTCATCGTCCTCGCAGCGCTGGGCCTGGCTTCGCTCAACTATCTCGTCCGCTTCGTGCGTTGGCACTACTACCTGAAAGTACTCGGCCTAAAGGTGCCGGCCGGGCACAGTTTCCTGGTCTTTCTCGGCGGCTTCTCGCTCACCGTCACGCCGGGAAAACTCGGCGAAGTGGTCAAGGCCTTCCTGCTGCGCGAGTCGCACGGGATTCCGGCGGCGCGCACCGCCCCCATCGTGATCGCCGAGCGCTTCACCGACCTGGTTGGTCTGCTTTTGCTTGCGTGCGTGGGCATTTTCACTTTCGAAGCCGATCCGCGCTTCTTGGTGATCGGCGCAAGCCTCATCGGTTTCGGGCTGGTCGTGGTTTCAGTCGAGCCCATTGCCAGGTTTTTTCTGCGTCTCTCGGCTCGCGTTCCCCTGGTGCGCCGAGTGACCCCCAAGCTTGAGGAAGCCTACCAGACCACCGCCGAACTATTGCGACCGCGGCCACTCGTCCTCGGCGTGTTGCTCTCCGTGGTCAGCTGGTTCTTCGAATGCGCGGCCTTCTGGGCCGTCGTCCATGGATTTGCCGGCGCCTCCGTCGACATTCAGGCCGCCACCTTCATCTACGCTTCGATGACCGTGGCGGGCGCACTCTCGTTCCTTCCTGGCGGCCTCGGCGTCACCGAAGCTGGCATGTTGGCCATGTTGGAACAGCTTGCCACTGGCTGCAACCGCAGCGTCGCCGCCGCCGCGACCTTCGTGACACGTCTATGCACGTTATGGTTCGCCGTGCTGATTGGCATTGCGGCCTTGCTGGTCTTTGCTAAAAGGACCAAGATCACGTTGCAGTTGCCAGAGAAGTCGCAGGACTAGCGTCACCACGCTTCCACTCTTGAAAGCAAAGCCCGGAAGCACTTCGCCGTTCGAGACTTGGACGTTCAGGAACCGGAACGGCGTCACACGACGCTGACCTCAGCGCCGCGATTGTATTTTGCCTCACACATTTGAGGCAAGGTCTTGAATTCAAACAGAAACAGCCTCAAGTCCGTCAGGTCTTCTGCCGAGTCGACTGTCACCGCGTTTTTGCAAACCTGACCTCCTGACAGACAAGGACGTGTCCCATGGCAGACGAGCTACGCATCAACCTCTACAAGATCACCCGTGGTGCTTGCCGAAAGCTTCCCGGCCCGTGCCCACACGCCGTGTGCCGCTTCAACCTGACGGCTGAACGTCGCGACAACCGCGGGGCGAAACCGGCGGAATTCCACCTGCCCGTAGTGCACGAGGCGTGTGCCCTCGAAGCCGCCGAGCAGGGAGGCATGACCCTGGAAGAGATCGCCACTCGCCTCTCGCTCACGCGCGAGCGCGTGCGCCAGATCGAGCTCGGAGCACTCAAGAAGCTTTGGGCACGCTTGGGTGGCGGCGAAACCGAAGGCGAGGTAGAGCGTCCCGCAACCGGATTCCGCCGACCCTCGCGCATCGCAGCCTAGCGTTGCCTTGGAAAAGGAGCCCGATCGGGCAAAGCCCGTCGTCACTCACGCAGTTCGACGGAAATCGCCATCGAAACGTCGAGGGTCCACTGCTGAGTGGGCAGTTGGCCGCCAAGACTCACGACCACGACGATCTTGCGCTGATCCGACGAACTCGGCTGCAGCAGCGGCAAAATATCCACGGGCTCGGGCAACGGCACGGAGAAGTTCGCGCCCACCGGCTGGTCTCCATGCCGCTCGTAGTCCGCGATTTCCACCTGCCGCGTTGATTGGCCCGACTGGGAGAATGAATTCTTGAGCGGCACGAAAGCCAGGGCGTGGAGCGTCTGAATGAACGACAAGTCCGTGACCCCGGTTGTGGCTATCAGCGATAGCCTATGCATCTTGACATCAACGATCTGGCTCTGCGCTTCAAGGTTCGAGTTCGCGCCCAGAAAGGTGCTATCAAAACTGAAACTGATCGGCGGTGGCGATGTGGCGCCGGGCCCGGCCGGCAGGACCGAGATATCCGGACGAGTGACCTCGATATCGGAGAATTTCGCGTCGACAATGGGTGCGCACCCGGCTGCCAGCAGAAGGCCGAGCGGGAACATGCTCGCGCGCAACCGGCGCATGACTAGAGCCCTCCGAACATGTAGATGAGTCCGGCCTTGGCCGACAGCGTGTAGGCGGTGACGTCTCCGTCCTGGGCGATCTTGACACTGGTGCTCGTGCTCTTGTCCACCACGATCGGGTTGGGCGATCGAACCGTGCCCATGAGATAGGTGGCGCCACCGTGGACGAACAGCGTGAGACCGCCTACGCGATAGTCAAATCCGACGTGAGCGTTGAAGTAGGTGTAGCCGAGTTGCTGAACGTAGGGCTTGACCCAGTTCGGGACGGTGAAGAAGGTGCGTATCAAGCTGGTCGTTGGGGCCGTGTTGCAGTGACCCGCTTCCAAGCTGAACGATGGGCCCCACCCCATGGGAACCAGGGAAAGCCCGCCCCGATAGTCGAGGCTGGCGGAATTGGTGCCGATCGAGGCGCCCAATCGCATCCAATCGGCCGGAGCCAAGACCAACCCCAAGTTGAGCCCGTCGGGCATCCCAGCGTCCGTGGCTAGGCCGAAGTACCGGTGACCCAGCTTAGCCGGACGATGTGCCTTGGCGGCAACCATTGCGGCCGGCTCTGCATTCGCCCCGCGGATCGAGAGGGCCGGCGTGGCTGGCGGCAAGGCGGAAGGCAATTGGAGCGGGGCGGGCGCGTACGTCTGGGGCATCGCCCAGGTCGCCGTGGCGGAAGGCGAGGCCGCGTACCCTGGCGCGACCGGGGCTGGTGCCGCGTACATGGGCGCGACCGGGGCTGGTGCCGCGTACGTGGGCACGACTGGTGCTGGCGCCGCGTACGTGGGCGCGACTGGTGCCGGTGCCGCGTGCGTGGATGCGACCGGCGTCGGCACTGCGTACGTGGGCGAGGCTGGCGCCGGCACTGCGTACGTGGACGAGGCTGACACCGGTGCAACATTCGCCGGCTTCGCGGCGACCGGCGACGTCGGCTTCGCAGCGACCGGCGGTGCGTACACTGGCGCAATGGGGATCCTTGGTGCCGGAGGCATTGGCAGAGACGCTGCAGGTTGGGTTGCGGCCCCCGGCCGTCGTATGGGTGTGTAGGTGACTGATCCTTCCGGGGCTTGTGTGCCGACCTGAGCCACGAGCAGCGGCACGAGACTCCCGACGTCGCCAGCAGCATCGCCGGACTGGACGGCCAAGGCCGCGCCGGCAATCAGCGCGCAGGCAAGAATCCGTCCCCTAAGCGATGGCATTGGGCCAATCATAGCACCGCGCGCGATGGGCCGCGACGCACGCTAGGCCGCGGTCAAAACGCGAGTGCGCGACCGCACATGCGAGTTGACCGCGCGACTAGCGGCTACTTTCGCATGGCACAGCTGTGCACACCGGCCGAGGGCAAGTAGCACTCGACCACGTAGTCCCGAAGCATGCGGTCGGTGTTGAATCGCCAGCCGAGCGTGCGAATGGCCCGCTTGATGTACGCCACCCAGCCGTGCGGCACGCCTTGCTCGTCCTGGTTGTAGTAGAGGGGAACGACCTCGTTTTCCAGCACATGATAAAGCGATTCGGCGTCGCGCCGATCCTGCTCGGCCACGTCCACGTGGCAGACCCCATTGCCAATCGCGAAACCGTTCTGCCCGTCGTATGCTTCGGCCCACCAGCCGTCGAGAATCGACAAGTTGAGGCCGCCGTTGAGCAGCACCTTCTCGCCGCTGGTGCCACTGGCTTCTTGCGGTCGGCGCGGGGTATTGAGCCACACGTCCACGCCTTGAACCAAGTGGCGCGCGATATTGATGTCGTAGTCCTCGATGAAGACGATGCTCCTGCGCAGCTCGGGCGACAGGCTGGCCTGAACCACGGCTCGTAATACTTCCTGTCCCGGTCGATCGGCCGGATGGGCCTTGCCAGCGAACACGATCTGCACCGGCCGCGTGTCACTGCACACGATGCGCTTCAGACGCTCGATATCGGTGAACAGCAGATTGGCACGCTTGTAAGTGGCGAAGCGCCGGGCGAACCCAATGGTGAGCGCGTCCGGATCCAGAGCGGTGGCCGCGGCTTGGACGAGTTCGGCGCTATGGCCATTGCTCTGGCGCTGCGCCGAAACCTCGCGCCGAACGAAATTCACCAGATTGGCGCGCAAGGCACGGTGGGTTTCCCACAGTTCGGCATCGAGAATGTCCTCGATACGCGCCCACATGGCGGGATTGGTCAAGTTGTCGCCCCAGTCGGGACCGATGCGCAGGCTGTAGAGCTCTTGCATGGCCGGCGCCAGCCAAGTGCGAGCGTGCACGCCGTTGGTGATGTGTCCGACGGGAACCTCGTCTTCGCGGTGATGCGGCCACAGAACTTGCCAGGCTTTTCGCGTAACCCGGCCGTGCAAACACGAGACAGCGTTGGCGTAGCGGGACATCTTGAAGGCCAGCACGGTCATGCACAGCGCTTCGGTCGGATCCTCGGGCCGCACACGCCCTAGGCCCAGGAATTCTTCGCGCGAAAGCCGCAGCGAAAGGCGCAAGGGTTCGAGGTACTCGTCGACCAGCGCGGGCGGGAAGCGATCGTGGCCGGCATCGACCGGCGTGTGCGTGGTGAAAACCGTGGACTGGGCCACGTCCTGGGCCACGTCCGCAAACGAGCCGCCGGTTTCGATCATGCGCAAACGGGCGTATTCGAGCGTGGCAAAGGCGCTGTGCCCTTCGTTGAGGTGCAAACCACTCCAGTCGATCCCGCACGCGCGCAACGCGCGGATACCGCCGACGCCAAGGAGCAACTCTTGCCGGATGCGCACCCGCTGGTCGCCGAAGTACAGACGCGCGGCCAAGCGCCGGTTCTCGTCGCTGTTGCCGTCCACGTCGGTGTCGAGCAAAAGCAACTGGTTGCGGCCCACGTTGACCTGCCACACCTGGGCTAGCAGTCGTTCACGGCCAAGCGGCACGTCGATGATGAGGGGTTTGCCGTCGGCTCCGGTCTTGAGCGTGGTCGCGAGATACTCCACCGGGGCGCTCACGTACTCGGCATGCTGCTGCCCCTCGCGATCGATGTGCTGGCGGAAATAGGATTCGCGATAGAAAAGCCCCACCGCAACCAGCGCCAAGCCAAGATCGGATGCGGTCTTGAGGTGGTCGCCGGCGAGCACGCCTAGCCCGCCGCTGTAGATGGGTAGCGACTCGTGAATGCCGAACTCGGCCGAAAGATAGGCCACCGGGCGCACGCGCAGCGGAGCGGCATGGGTCTCGGCCCATGTCTCTGCCGTCGGGGACACGTAGGCGCGAAATTCGCGGTACGTGCGATCAATCCGCGCGCGCATGGCAGCGTCACCGGCCATTTCGTGCAGTCGCTCGCGCGCGAGATGCTTCACCACCATCAGCGGGTTGTGCTTCGAGGCGCGGAACGCCTCGCGGTCGATGTCGCGAAAAAGCTTGATGACCGAGGGGTTCCACGCCCACCACATGTTCATGGATAGCTCGTAGAGCTGATGCGCAATCTTTTCCGCAGGCGTCATGCGGAAACGAGTGTCGCACAAAAGACGCGTGAATGCAGGTGGGCTTTGCCCGACTGCATTCGCCGCGGGAGTTTGAAAGAACCCTCTCAGGGTTCTTTCAAGAAAGACGCGTGAATGCAGGTGGGCTTTGCCCGACTGCATTCGCCGCGGGAGTTTGAAAGAACCCTCTCAGGGTTCTTTCAAGAAAGACGCGTGAATGCAGGTGGGCTTTGCCCGACTGCATTCGCCGCGGGAGTTTGAAAGAACCCTCTCAGGGTTCTTTCAAGAAAGACGCGTGAATGCAGGTGGGCTTTGCCCGACTGCATTCGCCGCGGGAGTTTGAAAGAACCCTCTCAGGGTTCTTTCAAAAGGGGCAAGGAACCAATTCGGAGATATAATGCCGACGGACCCAAAACATGGATGAGCCACGCATACTCGCTTTCATCATGGCAGGCGGCAAGGGGGAGAGGCTGTTCCCGCTCACGCGGGATCGGGCCAAACCCGCTGTCCCCTTCGGCGGTCGCTATCGGATCATCGACTTCGTGCTCTCGAACATGCACAACTCGGGCATCCGGGCCATGTACGTGCTCTCGCAGTACAAGGCCCAGTCGCTGGTCGAGCACATCCAGCACGTGTGGGGTACCCGCAGCACGCACGCCGACTTCGTAACCATCGTCCCGGCGCAGATGCGCATGGGCGAGAGCTGGTACCGCGGCACCGCCGACTCCATCCACCAAAACTTCCACCTGGTCGAGGATTTCCGGCCGGACGTAGTGGTCGTCTTCGGCGCTGACCACGTCTATAAGATGAGCGTGCGCCAGATGGTCGATTTCCATCTGGAGAAAAACTCCCTGGCGACCATTGCGTGCCTGCCGGTCCCAGTCAGCGAGGCGTCGCAGTTCGGTATCGTCGAGACCGATGTCGAGGGTCGGGTCATCGGATTTCAGGAAAAGCCAACCAGCAATGTCATGACCATCCCGGGCGACCCAGCGCACGCCCTGGCGTCGATGGGGAACTACACCTTCGCGCCCCTGCCCCTGCACGACGCGCTGGAGGCGGACTCGCAGCAAGACACCCATCACGACTTCGGCAAGAACATCCTGCCCTCGCTGGTCAAGACCCGCCGCGTGTTTTGCTACGACTTTTCACGCAACCGTATCCCAGGCGTCACCGAGAAGGGCGAACTGGCCTACTGGCGCGACGTCGGAACCATCGAGGCCTACTACGAGGCCAACATGGATCTGAAGAACGTGCAGCCGCACTTCAACCTCTACAACTGGGAATGGCCCATCGTCAGCGTCAACTATCCCGATCCACCTTCGAAGCTCGTGTTCGACGACGATCGCCGCCGTGGCATGCTCGTGCAATCCATCATGTCGAGCGGTTGCGTGATTGCCGGCGGATTCGTCAAAGACTGCGTGCTTGGCCGCAATGTCTGGGTGGACGAAGGTGCCGAGGTCCGCGATTCGATCCTTTTCGACAACGTGCACGTGGGCAAAGGCGCCCGCATCCAGCGCGCCATCATCGACAAGAACGTGCGCGTTGCCCCCGGCGATCACATCGGACACGACTTGGCCCGCGATGCGGTTCGCCACCACGTCAGCCAGGGCGGCATCACCGTGGTCGGCAAGGCCCGCGACACCTGGCTGACCCGGGCGCGCAACTTCTAGTAGGGGCGCAATTCATTGCGCCCTATGCACCGGCGCGTGTTGACGAATAAGGGCGCGATGAATCGCGCCCCTACGCGTGGTCGCACGTGATGTCGGGTTGGGACCGTGCAAAAGGCAGCCGGGCGCGATACATTTGGGGTTCCCGATGAAGAAACGTCCGCCCATTGCCTTGGTTGTCCACGGGCACTTCTACCAACCGCCCCGGGAAAACCCCTGGACCGACGAGGTACCACGCGAGCCGACGGCCGCGCCATTCCTGAACTGGAATGCCCGCATTCATGCCGAATGCTATCGCGCCAATGCTTATGCCCGCATTTTCGGTCCCAAGCAGCATGTCGCGTCCATCGTCAACAATTACGCAGGGATGTCCTTCGACCTTGGCCCCACCCTGGCGCGCTGGCTCGCGCGCCACGACGACCAGGTCATGCGACGAATGCGCCAGGGCGACGCCGACCAGCAGACGCGACTGGCCGCGGGCGGCGCCATGGCTCAAGTGTGGGGCCACCCGATCACGCCCCTGCTTTCTGCGCACGATCTGCGCACGCAGATGCTGTGGGGGCAGATCGATTTCAGGCAGAGATTCGGCCGCGAAGCCACGGGCATGTGGTTGCCCGAGACAGCGGCCAACGACACCACCTTGGCGGCCCTGATCGACGCCGAGGTGAAGTTTACGATTCTGGCGCCCGAGCAAATTGAGGCCGTGCGCCCTCCGAATGGGGCCTGGCAAACGGTGACCAGCGAAAGCTTGGACACCGGCCGCGCGTATCGTTTTCTCCATCCCGACGGTTCAGGCCGCTCCATCGCGCTGGCCGTCTTCGACGGTCCGCTCTCGCGCGACCTGGCTTTCGGGACAGCCACGAGGGATGCCGCTGGCTTTCTCGAAGCCATGCGCCGATCGGCCGAGCGATCCAAGGTCACGGGCAAACGCCTCGTACTCGCGGCATCGGACGGCGAACTGTACGGCCACCACAAGAAATTCGCCGACCTGACGCTGGCCTATGCGGTGAATGTGGCGGCCCCGGTCCAGGACATGGAAGTCACGAACCTGGATGCCTATCTGGCCGAGACGCCACCCACCTGGGAGCTGCGCCTGAGGCCAGGCCCCGATGGCGAAGGCACGGCGTGGAGCTGCGGGCACGGACTCGGCCGCTGGCAGCGCGACTGCGGCTGCCGGATGCGCGAGGTGAAGGGCAGCAGCCAGGCCTGGCGGGCACCACTGCGCCAGGCGCTCGATCTCTTGCGTGACCGCGCCGCGGTCTTTTTCGAAGAAGACGCCGGCGACCTGCTGCCCGATCCGTGGCAGGCGCGCGACGCCTACGGCGAGTTCGCCGACGATGCTCCCGACGCGCGCAAGAAACACCTGCGTGCGCTTGGCCGGCCAGGCCTCCGCCAGAACCGAGGACAGTCGTCAACGCGGGCGCTTCTGCACATGGAGATGCAGCGCTCGCTCCTGCTGATGTACGCAAGCTGCGCCTGGTTCTTCGACGACATCGCCGGAGCCGAGGCCGCGATTGCCCTGCGCCGAGCCGCGCACGCGATGGATCTGTGGAAGGCGCTCGGTGGCAAACCGCCGGAACGAGCATTCGTCCAGATCCTTGCCCAGGGGCGCAGCAATGAGCCGAAGCTGGGCTCGGGCGCAGACGCCTTTGCCCGCGCGTGCAAGGATCGCGTTTCGCCTGAAAGCGCGGTCGCGCGCGCGGCTTTCTCGTGTCTGGCCGCGATGGCTCCGGGCAAGTCCGAATTGCCTGGGTTCGCCGTGAAGACCACCTGCCCAGCCACCCAGGCCGCGCGCCGCGAGCTCAAGAGCACGGCCGAGGTGACTGGCCGGCGCACTGGCGAGAGCAAGAAGCTGGCGTTTTCCGCCACCCACGATGGCAAGTCAGGCTTCGTGTGCCGCATCGGCGGAAGACGGCTGGGCCTCGACGATCTCGACGACGAGGCGGCCCAGGCCCTGCGTTTCGGTGCCCTGGTTCGCATGGCCGACGGCGCCGCGGAGGCAGCCGGGTGCCGTGCCTTCCTGGCCGTGGCCGACAAGCTTGGCACGTGCACGGCTAGCGAACAGTCCGCCTTCGTGGGACTGCTCACGCGCGTGCTCGCGACCTATCTCGAACGCGGCTTCCACGACGAGCGTGGCGGCAAGTCGCGCAAGGCGATCGGAATCGACTGGCGCCTCGCCCTCAAACTGGCGGATCGGGCAGGCGCCGTGCAGGCCACCGACGACTGGCGGCGCGTGCAAGAGATCGTTTGGGAACACCTGGAATCCCAGCGACGCCGGCACGAGCCACCACCCGAGGCGCTGCGCGAACTCGCCCTGCGCCTGGAATTGGTCAAGCCCGCCAGCACCGACGCTGCCAGCAAGTAGCTACGGCCGAGCCATCTTCTCACAAAGCGACATGCCCGCCACTGGCGCACCCGCGACAAGACGACCACTGCTGTAGTCGCCCTCGGCGACCTCGTTGCCCGCGGGATCCCACTGCTTCCACTTGCCTGCCTTCTGGCCAGCCACGAACTGCCCCTGCACCCACAGCTTGCCATCGGGATGCCAGGCCGTGAAAGATCCTTCGGGCTTGAGATCGCGGTAACTACAACTCTGCCTCGGCTTTGTGGTTCCGTTGTGCCATTCGATCCATTGTGCCCGAACCTTGTCCGAGGATTCGCACCAGACGTTTTTGCCGGGCTCCGAGCGTGCGGCCACGTCCGCCATGCCCTGCGGACAGTAGATCGACTTGGGGTGCTGCTTGCATGCGGCAAGGCCGCCCAAAACCAGGAGCGCGAGCACGTAACGCAGGTTCAGCATGGCGTTTCTCCCATCCATTAGCATCGGAAGCATTGGCAAGAATATCAAGCCTAGACTATCGCTGACGGCATATCCTAGTTGCATCTCCATGAGCAACGACACCCCCACCACCCCCATAGGCGTTAAGCGGCCGCAGGTAGACCACCCTCTCCCTCCGGGAGAGGGCGTCGATGCGTGCTGCGGGCGCGGTCACAGCACCTGGGTGACTTCAGCGTCCGGCTCAGTGGAACCTTCACCCTCACCCCCAAGCCCCTCTCCCGAAAGGGAGAGGAGTGACCCATCGAAGGCTTGTGTCCTCGAATCACGAGTGGCCATTTCATTCCGCCGTTGATCCGCTTAACACCTATGCCCACCGTCCCCGCCCCGCGCGTCTCGGTCGTGCTCATGGCCTTCAACGAAGCCGCAAGCCTCGCCGCGGTCGCGGCCGAGATCCAGGGCGAACTTGCCAGCCTCGGCACCAGCTACGAGTTGCTCATCGTCGATGACGGCAGCTCAGACGGCACGGGCCAGATCGCGGACGAACTGGCCGCGACGCTCGCGGGCGTGCGCGTCCGCCACCATAAGGTCAATCTTGGCCTCGGTGCCGTCTATCGCACCGGCTTCGCCGAGGCGCGCGGCGATGTGGTGACGTTCTTCCCAGCCGACGGTCAGTTTCCCGCCACCCTCATCAGACGCTATCTTGCTGCCATCGAAGACGCCGAAATCATCCTCGGCATCCTGCCCGAACGTGGCGGCCCGGTTGCGGCCCGCCTGCTCTCCCTGGCCGAGCGCTTACTCCTGCGTTCGCTGTTCGGTCACTTTCCGCGTTTTCAGGGAATCATGATGTTTCGGCGACGTTTGCTCGAAAGCACGCGGCTGGTCTCGCAGGGTCGCGGCTGGACCGTGCTTATGGAATTCATCCTGCGCCAGGCGCGGGCCGGTGCGCGCATCAAGAACCTTTCCATCACCATCCGCCCGCGCAGGGGCGGCGCCTCGAAGGTGAACAACCTGCGCAGCATCGCCTCGAACCTGCGCCAGGTGCTGGCTCTGCGCCTCTATCTGTAAGAAGCACCGGCGAGAAAGTTGGCCATTTCCTCGGCCAAGGGCTCGTCTTCGAGCAGGTCGTAGCGGCCGTGTCGCATTGCTTGGTAGTAGAAACAGTAGGTATCGCCAGCCTCGGGATTGCCCTGGCTCCCGCGTTTCCACGTGCAGCCGCCGCGGCACAGATCGCCGTAGCGGCATACGCGACAGAATCCCTTGAGATCGCCGGCGTGAAAACCGCGCGTATAGATGAAACCATGCGGCCGATTCCAAATCTCGCGCAGGCTCGACTGGCGCACGTTGCCCTCGATGTAGCTGGATTCGCCGTGCAGAGCCGAAGGTAGCGACAGACAGCCCTTCACGTTGCCGCCACTCTCGATGCCGAAGACGTGCAGGCCGGCCCAGCAGCCGAGCCAGAAGGGCATGGTCACGTCGGGCTGGCGCAGGTGCGCTTCGGGCTTGCCGAAGTAGCCGATGTGGTCGCTGGCCACGACACGCAGACGAGGACCGCTTTCGCGACAAAACTCCGCGATCTGCGGGACCAACCACAGCAGATCCTCGGGCGGAAGCACAAGTTCGCGATGGCTGGCCATGGCGCCGGTCGGAATGGCGATCTGCAGCTGCCAAGAATGGGCCCCGAGATCGAGCAGCAAACTCCGCATGTCGAGGAGCTGCTTGCAATTGCCCAGGTGAATCGTGGTGTTGATGGCGACGTCGAGGCCAACCTCGCGCGTGACCCGGATGGCGTCGAGCACGCGCTGGCACGACCCCGGCGCGCGGAAGGCGTCGTGTTCGCGCTCGAAACCATCCAGACTGAACCCGACGCTGTACAGACCAGCGCGGGCCGCGCGCTCGGCATGCGCGCGGCTCCACTCCCAGGCATTCGAGATGAGTCCGACCTTTACTTTCTGCTTGACCAGGCGCTCTGCCAGTTCGTCCCAGGCCGGATGCAGGGTGGGCTCGCCGCCGGTCAGGGTGACGCGCTCGCAGCGCATTTCCGCCAATTCGTCGGCCACGCGCAGGCATTCGTCGCGCGACAGTTCGCCCTTGCGCGCGCGTCCGGCCAGCGATCCACAGTGCTTGCAGCGCAGGTTGCACCGAAGCGTCAGCTCCCAGCCGCAGGCGCGCGGAAGGAAGCCCACGCGCTGAAAAACCTCCAGCACGGCCGCTATCCGTTCTTTTTGGGCCCAAGTGGCATGGGCGCGGTTCCGCCCCGCGCAGATGGCGATATGGACGGCAGAAGCAAGTACGGCGGCGGCGGTGATGGCATGGGAACTTCGGGACCTGCGTCGGGCAGCGGCGCTGGCGGCGGCGGCGGCAGGGGTGGAGGCGGGTCGGGTGGCAGCGGTGGAGCGGGCGCTGGAACCATGTAGGGAGGCGGTGGTGGAACCATGTACGGCGGCGGTGGCGCCGGGATCTCTGGCCTGGTATCGGGCAAGGCCTGCGCCTCCGATTCGGCGTCCGAAGGCCCCGGCTCCGCGGCGGCGTCCGACCGCATGACAACGAGGTACGGCAGAATCATCTGGGTAAGGTCGGGGGAATTCGCGGCGTCCATTGCGTCGGCAATTTGGCGGGCGACATCGCGGCTCGCGTCCGCGCGGCCGCTGCCGAGCGCATGCGTATCGCAACCCGAAAGCGACAAGCCAACCGAAGCGGGCACAACCAGGTTGCGCGCGGTCTTCTTCAAGAAGCGCTCGATGCGTTCGCGAATCTCCTTCTCTTTCATTTCCGGCCTCAGCCAACAGACTACTCGCCACTGCCTGTCCAAGAAAGACAAGCTCGTTCACCAAGGCGCCGGCCGTGCTCACGCTCACCCGGTCGAATTCAGGATGAACTCTGCCAGGGCGGCAGACGCACGCGCTCCACCGGGATGGACCCGCCCATGATGGGCTCGCCCTGGGTCGCGAACCAGCCAGGATCGTCGGTGGTGACATAGCGCCGCCGGGCATTGCGCGACAGCCGCGCCTCCATGTCCGGGTGCCGGACTAGCCAGTCCACGAGGCGCTCGGCCACTAGATCGCCCTGATCGATGAGCTCGACCGCGGGCGGAACCACGGCCCGAATTCCAGCCCGCAAGAGCGGATAGTGCGTGCAGCCCAATAGCACGCGCGCGGGCGGATCGGGCCGCGCGAAAAGCGGATCGAGATACTTGTGCAGAAAGTAGTCCACGCCCGGACCCGAGGTTTCGCCGGCCTCGACCAGCGGCACCCACAGCGGGCAGGCCTGTTCGATGAGGCGCAACCGCGGCGCGAGCTTGGCGAGTTCAAGCGCGTACGATCCCGAGGACACGGTGCCCGCGGTTCCAAGCACGGCCACGGTGCCCGCGGCGAGCGAAGGCTGAGTGACGCCCGGAATCGCGCCCGGTGGCAGCCCGGCCAGGGCCTCTGCCGACGGCCGCACGACGCCGAGAATGCGGCGATCCGGACGATGCGCCGGCAGGTGCCGCTGCTGCAAGGTGCGCAGGGCTTGCGCCGAAGCCGTGTTGCACGCGAGCACCACCAGCGGACAGCCCGCATCGAAGAGAAATTCCACCGCCTCGCGAGTGAAGCTGTGCACGACCTCCAAGCTGCGACTGCCATAGGGTGCCCGCGCGCTGTCCCCGAGGTAGAAGTAATCGTACTCGGGCAAGCGCGCAACCAGCGACCTCAGTACCGTCAGGCCGCCGAAGCCGGAATCGAATACGCCAATCACGCGACTTGGACCTTTGCTAGCCCGCCACGCGCCAGGTGGTGCCCGCGGGTGTGTCCATCAACTCGACGCCCGATCCCTTCAGTTCGGCCCGGATCTCGTCGGCGCGCCCAAAGTCCTTGGCCGCACGGGCGACGGTGCGATCCGCGATGCGGGCCTCCACCACGGCGCGATCGATGTTGCGCCGGACGCACAGTCGGTCCCGCCGAGCCAGCAAGAACTCCGACGGCGGCCTGAGCATGATCCCGAGCGTCGCCCCGACCACGCGAGCGTCTCGGGCGATGGCAGCCAGAGTCTGCTGCCGCTCGGGTTTGGGCATGGCCTTGGGATCGTCGAGCAGCTTGTTGGCCAGAACGAAGGCATCGTAAAGGTGCCCGATAGCGGCCGCGGTGTTGAAATCATCGTCCATGGCCGCGCCGGCGTTCTTGGCCAGCTCCGACGGCGGCAGGTTCTCGGGCAGCTTGGCCAGTGGGGCCAGGAAGGCGTCCAGGCGCTCCAGCGTGCGATAGAAATAGTCCAGCCGCGCTTCGGCCTCGTCGAGATCGGGGTATGTCGGCTGGCCCTCCGCGGTGCGGCCGATGGTGAAATTGGCCGGGCTGCGGTAGTGCACGCTGATGAGCAGCAAGCGCAGCGCCTCGAGATCGTGGGTTTCGGCCACGCGGCGAATGGTCACCACGTTGCCGAGCGACTTCGACATCTTCTCGCCGCCGAAGTTGACCATTCCCGAGTGCATCCAGTGGCGCGCGAACGATCCGAAGGCGCCCTCGGACTGCGCGATTTCGTTTTCGTGGTGGGGGAAGATCAGGTCCGAACCGCCGCAGTGAATGTCGAAGCTGTCGCCGAGATACTTGTGGGCCATGGCCGAACACTCGATGTGCCAGCCCGGACGCCCGGGCCCCCACGGGCTTGGCCACTGCGGTTCGCCAGGCTTGGCGCCCTTCCACAGCGTGAAATCGAGCGGACTGCGCTTGTGTTCGCCGACCTCGATGCGCGCGCCGGCCTGCAGGTCGTCGATGCTCTGCCCGGAAAGCCCTCCGTAGCCGGGAAATCCCGCTACGGAATAGTAGACATCGCCCTCCGCGGCATAGGCCAGTCCGCGCTCTTCCAGACGGCGGATGACGTCGATCATCTCCGCGATGTGCTCCGTGGCGCGCGGCTCGACGTCGGGCGCGGCAACGCCGAGCGCAGTTAAGTCGGCGGCCATGGCGTCCGCGTAGAACTTGGCGACCTCGGCAGCGCCACGCCCCTCGGCGTGTCCCTTGCGAATGATCTTGTCGTCCACGTCGGTGATGTTGCGGACCAGGCGAACCTCGAGCCCGCGCTGGCGCAGGTGGCGCACGATCACGTCGTAGGCAACCAGCGTCCGCGCGTGGCCCACATGGCATAGATCGTAGACCGTGACGCCGCATCCATAGATGCCGACCTTGCCGGGCTCGCGTAGTTGGAGGTCGACCTTGGTTCCTTCGCGGGTATCGTAGATTCTCTGCATGGGTAAGGTCACTATCCTCGCGCGCGCATGCCGAGAAGATTCACCACCGCGAAGCCGAGCAAGAAGGCGGCGACGATGAGAACCTTGAGGTGATCGCGCGGCAGCTCGCCCTCGCGCAAGAGCAAGGCATCGTCGGGGATCTGCACGGTGGCCTGGGTGCTGATGGCCAGAATCTGCGTAAGCGGCAGATCCTTGCCGTCCCCTGCCTCTTGCACCCGCAAGCCATCCTTGCCCGCCGCCAGCCCCGAGATCCGCACCACGTGCGTCTTGCGCACGGGCCGAAAGCGCACATGCTCGTCCAGCTCGGACAGCGCGTGCATGCCCGGATCGCGCTTTTCTTCCGGGAAGGTCACGACCAAGGCAATGCTCGTGCTGTCCGACGACTTCACCACCTCGTCGAGGATCTTGCCGCCCTGCTGCTCGACCGCCGCGCGCGCCGCCGGCACATCGGGATACTTGGTGCGCGGCAGCTCGACGGCCATGTCGGCGGGCCGAGCCACATCGATGGAAAGCTCGTCGGTCGGGACCAGCGAAACCTGCTCGCCGAACATGTCCGCCAGAACGACCGGACCGCCGTTGCTGGCGGCTACCCTGTCGCGCACCGTGGACGGGGCGAAGAAATGCGTTGCGCTTACGCGATTGGCGAAATGCTTGCGAATCGCGGCCTGGAACGAGAGATCGCGAAAGCGGACCAGCCGGCCCACAAAGACGTCCCGTTCGGCCTGCTCGACCGGAATGGGATCGGGCACGCGGCTAACGAAGACCCGGCTACGAGTCCCAAGCAAGCGGAAGAACTGCGTGAACTTCCACGACCCGGCGGTATCGATGACGACCCCGCTCTCCCGGTCGGCCATTCCGGACACACGCACGTACTGGTTGACAGGCAGCTTGTCCACGGGCGTGGACGCGAGGGTGCGCGCATCGCCGATATCGCGCGCGTCGGAATGCGAGATCGCGAAGAGCAGGTCGTCGTGGATCTGGTAGATGAGAAAAGCTGCCAGCGCCGCAGCGGCCAGGGCAATGGCTGGGTGACGCCGCCGAGACGAGGGAACATGGGCGAACTCGTCCGCGGGCGCGCCACCGCCCCCCGATTCGAGTTCGGGAAAATCCAGCGGAGGCTGCGACCCTTTTTCGCCTGTTTCGGTCACCGTCGAGAGCGAAGGAATCTAGCACAAGTAGGCCCCCACGAAGGAACAACTGCTTGCACACCCAGTCGGGCAGAACTAGCGTAGCGGCTTTGCCGCGTCTACCTCAGCCGCTCCCCGCCATGAAGTCTCTCCTCTTCGCATTTCTCGTTGTGACCTGCGCAAGCTGCGGAGGCGGCGGCGCGCACACCCCGGACGCGGCGCACGCGCGACTGGTCGCCGCTGTGGCCGCGCACGACGGTGCCAAGCTTTGGAGCGCCCTGGACCAAGACACCCGTTGGTCGTGGATGTCGGTCCAGCGAGCCTGGCGTGAGTGTTACGACATCACCCAAAGCGCGGTCCCGGAAGGGCCCGAGCGCGCGCGCTTGCTCACCCGCTTCGAACCCGGAGCCACCAGCGAGAATGCGCAGACCCTTTTCGCAAAAATGCTGACGCCAGAAGAATGGAACACGACCCAAGCACTGCTGGCGGCGGCGGGCTCGCGCCAGCCCGAGCTGGCGCCATCAGGAGAAACCAGCTCGATCATCACAGCCGCGGGCACGCTCTCGTACCGCAAGGCACACAGCCGTTTCTGGGGTTGGGGATATTCCGGCCTGGCCGCGCGCGCAGAGCTGCTCAAACACACTGCCAGCGGCGACCTCGAACGCATGCGCACCGATGCCGCTGACTACGAGCGCGCGGCCACCCGAGGCGCACGGTGAAGTCCGGGCGAGGCCAGCCACCGAAGCCCCCCCCCGCCAAGCCAGGCAAAGGCGACGGCACTGGCGAGAAGCCCGACGCGGGTCCTCAGCTTTCCTTTGAGGAGCGCTTCACCACGATCACGCCCATGCCGGCGGCGAAAGTCGAGGCAGCGCCGTCCTCAGCGGCCCCCGCCAAGGAGGCGCGCATCCTGGCGGTTGCGGAGTTGGTGCGCGCCGCCCGGCAAACCCTGGAGTCGCGCTTCGGCGACGTGCGCGTCGAGGGCGAGGTCTCGGGTTGCAAACGATCCGCGAACGGTCACATCTACTTCACCTTGAAAGATGCCGAGGCACAGCTCGATTGCGTGATGTATTCCCGCGATGCCGGCCGCTTGAAGTTCCGGATCGGCGACGGACACCTCGTGCGCTGCCGGGGCAAGCTGACCATCTATGAAGGCCGCGGCCGTTTCCAGCTTCAGGTTTCCGCCATCGACCCCGCAGGCGCGGGCGCCCTGGCGCTCGCCTTCGAGGCGCTCAAGCAGAAGCTCCTGGCCGAGGGACTATTCGATAGCGCGCGCAAGCGTCCCCTGCCCTTTCTTCCGCGCCGGATCGGCGTGGTCACCTCGCGCCAGGGCGCCGTGATCCGCGACATCGTGCGCGTGGCCCACCGGCGTTTTCCCGTCCCCATCTTGCTGGCCCCGACCTCAGTTCAAGGCGAAGGCGCGGCGGCTTCCATCGCGGCCGCATTGATCGCGCTTTGCCAGGTGCCGGACGTGGACGTCATCATCCTGGCCCGAGGTGGCGGATCCATGGAGGATCTGTGGGCCTTCAACGACGAAGCCTTGGCACGCACCATCGCGGCCTGCCCGCTGCCCACCATCTCGGCCATTGGACACGAAACCGACTTCACCATCGCGGACTTCGTCGCCGACGTGCGCGCGCCCACCCCTTCAGCGGCGGCAGAGCTCACCGTGCCCGTGGCGGCCGAATTGCTCGCGGAGGTGCAGGTGCTCGCGGGACGCCTGGGGCGCGGCCTACTCGGTCAGATTGGTTCGCGTCGTCTCGCTCTGGAACGCGCGCAAGCCCGCCTGGGCGATCCTCGCCGCCTCATCGACGACCGCCGCCAAGTTCTCGACGAGCTTGCCGAGCGAGCATCCCGCGCGCTCAGCAACGCGTGTTCGCGCAGGAGCAAGGATCTTCAGACCATCGAGGGCCGGCTGCTACGCGCACACCCCCAGCGCCGCATCGCAGACCAGCGCGCAGCCATCGGCCTGCTCGAACGCCGCCTATCGCGTGTCGGATCGCAGCTCCTCGTCGGGCGGCGGCGCGCGCTCGAAACCCTGACCAGCAAGCTCGACGCGCTCTCGCCGCTCAAGGTTCTCGACCGAGGCTATAGTCTTACCCGAGGTCCAGACGGAAAAGTGATCCGAAGCCACCAGGGGCTAGCGCCCGGCGACGCCGTGACAGTCACCCTGCGCGATGGCGATCTCCGCACGCGCATCGAGGAGATTCTGGTCCGCAGCGAGCACGACTAGGGGGGAGTCTCCCCCACGCCTGGGGGCCGCCGCCCCCAGATCTTCGGCCTACTTGAAGCCTCTGAGCAAGTCGTCGATGTCCTTGCTGGCTTTGCTGGTTTGCTTGGCGGGCGCGGCGGGAGTTGCCGGCCCTGGACCCGTTGCCGTGGTCTTCGTGCTACCGCTGCTGCCTTTCTTTGCGCTCTTCTTCTTGTTGGCCTTCTTCGCGGTATCGTCGCCCGCATTGGCCTGAGCAGCCTTGCTCTGGGCCGTCGCCGCGTTGGATGCCGCGGCCTCGGCCTCCTTCTTCTTGGTTTCGGCCACGGCTCGCTCTGCCTCGGCCTTGGCCTTCTCGGTCTCGGCCTTGACCATGGCCTCCTTTTCGGCCTGTCTTTTCGCGTAGGCCTCCTCATTGGCCTGCCTGTTTTGCAGAACGGCGTAGAACGCGGCAACCAGAATGACCAGAAGTACGCCGCCGGCAATGACGACGCCTACTGACCAGTGGGTTCTTTGCTTTGGTAAACTGAGACTCGGTAGAGCAACTTTGTCGCCCATTGATCCTTTCCTCCCGGGGGGCTCAATTTGCAATCGGTGTTCCCTTTCGCGCAAGCCCCAATCGTCAATTTCTCTCTTTTTTCTCTTCGCCGGCTAGCCGGGTAAATAGCAGCCAACCTAGGCAAGATCCGCTATGGTTTGCGCCGGTAACTCCCGTGGCGCAGTACATCGATCTTCATTGCCACCTTCTGCCTGGTCTGGACGACGGAGCGCCGGATCTGGTGACCAGTATGGAAATGCTCCAGGCCCTGGTGGATCTCGGTTTCTCCGAGATATGCGCCACGCCGCACCAAAGGAACGGTCTCTTCATCCCAACCGCCGATGCCATCGCGCATGCCCTCGACGAGTTTCAGTCCGAGGCAAAAAGACACCACCCTTCCGTGCGCGTTCGCCTCGGAGCCGAGAACTTTTGGGACGAGATCCTCATCGAACGCCTGCGCAAACATACCGTACCCTGTTACGACGGGCGGCGGGCGTTTCTTTTCGAGGTGAATCCGGTGCTCTCGCCCCCGCGCCTCGAAGAGGCACTCTTCGAGATCCGGCTCTCCGGTTGCCTGCCGGTCATGGCCCACCCCGAGCGCTACCTATCGGTCCAGCGCGATCCCGGATTCGCCGAAACCATGGGCAAGCAGGCCGCCCTGGTCGTGGATTTGGAAGCCCTGGCTGGCACCCACAATCGCGCCGAGACCAAGACCGCGCGCCGCCTGGTCGAGGATGGCTTTGCCCACGCGGTAGCGTCCGACTTGCACAGCCCGGATGCCAAGGAAAGCGTGTCCAGCGGCATCGAATGGATCCGCAAGCGCCTGGGCGGCGCGGGTCTTACACAATTGCTTGAGGAAAACCCCCGCCGTATCTTGGGGGGCGAGCTGCCCTAGCTACTGCCCAACCGCCGCCGTGAAACTCCTTGCCAAAATACTCCTCTCCCTGACCGTCGGGGTGCTGTGCATCGTCCTGGCCCTGCACAAAATCGACCTTCAGCAGACCAAGTCTGTTTTGCGCGCGATGCCGCTCTCGGCGGTGTTCCTGTACGGCCTATCGATCATTCCGGTTCACCTCTTCCGGGCCTGGCGCTGGAAGTATCTGCTTCGCCCCATCGGCGTGTCGCTCTCCTTCGGGCGCCTGCTGATCATCTCGACCGTGGGTTTCATGGCCATCCTTGCCCTGCCCTTCCGCCTGGGTGAATTCGCACGGCCCTACTACGTCGTTCGCGAAGGACAATCGCGCATGAGCGAGGTGCTGGGCACAGTCGCCGTGGAGCGCATCGTCGACGGCCTGATCATCGCCATCCTGCTTTTTGTGACCTACCTCTTTTCCCTCGCTCCGGGCGGCCACGCCTACCCGCCTTTGCTGGCGGTTTCGGCCTGGCTGGCCCTGTTCGGGTTTCTCGGCCTCGCGGCGTTCCTGGGATTCGCCTTGCGCTGGCCAGAAGCCACCATCCGCCTGGCCCTGACGGTTTCCTTCCTGCGACGGGTTTCGCCCAAGTTCGCGGACAAGCTGGCTGACAAACTGCGGGCGCTGATCCAGGGCTTCCGCGCCCTCCGGCACGCGCGCGACATGCTGCCGTTCCTGCTCCAGACCGCCCTCTACTGGGGTGCCAATGGACTCGGTATGTGGTTCCTCGCGCGGCTCATGCATCTGCCCATTCCTATTCATGCGGCATTCGCCGCCATGGCCTTCACCGGCGTGCTCATCTCCTTGCCCAATGCCCCCGGACTGGTCGGCCAGTTCCACGCGGGCATCGTGCTCGCGCTCGCGGCCTACCTGCCTGAATCCATTCTCACGTCGGTCGGCGGTGCCTATGCCATCGCTCTGCACGGAATCCAGTTTGTTTGGTATGTGGCGCTCGGCTTCCTCGCCCTGCTTTTCGTGGGTGAGCGCGCGGGATCGCTGCGCACCATGGTGGTAGAATCCAAGCGCGTCGCCGAACAAGGAGGCGAATGATGCTCGAACCCTGCCGTCAGTGGCGCGGTCTCGCGGCCGCGGTCGCCGCCGCCGCGTGCTGGTTCGCCCCCAACGTGAGTTGGGCGCGCACGACCGACATCACGCCGTACCCGATCACCAATGTCTGGCCATCCGCCGTGCGCTTCTTGCGCGTCGATCGCAGCTTTCCAGTCCGCGAAAAGGACGAACCCGCCGGCTATGTTCTCTTCGACTACACCGACGGTCCCAAGCCGTGCAGAGCATCGCTGGAACTCATTCGCGCCACCGACCGCGAGGGGCGCGAGGCCACGCGCATCGCCATCTCGATTCCGGACTTGCCCCGCCGTTACGAGCAGATGTTGCTCGACAAGTTCGTAGCCAAGCTACGCGACGACCACGGCCCACCCGCGCCAGCCCCGCACAAGCCTGAGACGCCTCCGCCGCCGCCCGACGCGGCTCCTCCGCCACCGTCGCAGACCAGCGCCGCAGCCGGCACTAGCCCAGCTCCATAAGCGATTCGCCCTCTTCCACGAATCGCCCGGGCGACACGTGAATCGCGGTCACCCGTCCCGCGATGGGCGACTCGACTGGCATTTCCATCTTCATGGATTCCAGAATCGCCACGATCTGGCCCTCCTCGACTTCGTCGTCGAACGACACTTGGAGTTTCCAGACCGTGCCGGCAATATGCGCGCGAACTGCGGTGGCCACTGGGCCTTGACATTCTCTTGCTGTAAGCACCGGACTAGCGTGGGCTGAGCGTGAAGGGCCAGGGGAAGGTCATCCCCTGACAGGGTGGGAATTTCGCCGACTTTGCGGCCGTCTCGACACAAGATCCGGTAGGCGTGCCAGCGAACTTGCCGGTGACCGAGGCCGTATTGACCCTTCCGCCCGATGCCACCCCGATGGTCGCCATGGCCGTGCCCGGAACTTTGAACTGATTGGCGCAAGCCTGCACCTTGGGCTGCACACCCTTCATGGCATTGACGATGTCGCTCTGGGTGAGGGTGATCAGCTTGACAGCGGCCGGCGCCGCAGGCCTGTCCTCGCCGCCCCCACCCTTCTTACTGCCAACCTCTCCGAGCAAGTCGTCGAGAGACTTGCCGCCCTTCTTGCCGGACGGTCTTGGCGTCGGCGTATCGGAGCCGGACGATGTGGGCGCCGTAGCGGTTTCGGAGCCCTTCTTGGTATCGCCCGAGCCTTTGCTCGAAGTTGTTTCGCTGCTCTTGCGGTGCCCCTTGTCGCTCTTGCCCTTGCCCTTGTCGCTCTTGTCTTGCGGCTTTTCCTCGGCGGATGGCTTCACTTCAGGAGCCGCGGGCTTGGCGGCTTCCGCGGTCGCTGCTGGAGTGGGAACAGCCGCACCCGGCTGCATCGCCGCCGGAGCCTGCGGCGGCGGTGGCGGCGGAGCCACGATCACCACGGGCTGCCCTGGCGGCGGGGCAGTGAGGATCTTGTAGATGCCGTACCCGAGAACCAAGATGCCGACAGCCAGCAACCCCAGCACAGGATAGACCCACTTGGGCGGACCGCTGGTCGACATGGGCAGAAGCACCGGAGCCACCGGCGAAAACTGCGGAGTCGAGAACGTCGGCAAGGCGTCGGTCGAACGCCTGAACTCGCCGGGGCCGCCATCGGTGAGAGTCATCGCCGCCATGGAGCGAATGTCGATGAGCCCAGAGCCCTCGGTGGTAGAGCTCCCGGAGGGCGAGCGAATCCCAGCTGAGCGGCTCGGCATCGCGAGCGCCTCGAGATTGGATAGGGAAAAGAGCACGGAATTCTCGTTGCGCTGGCCGGTCAGCTGGGTCGTGCCAGCGCCATTGCCGGGATTCTTGATCACCACGGCTTCGTTCGCCTGCGCCGCACCACCGCCGAACAAGAATGGAGAGGAAGGGGCTGGCGCCACCGACGCCGGCACTCCCGACGGCGAGGCCGATGCGAACAAATCCGCTGTTCCCGCCGGGGTAATCACGGTCGGTGCCCCAAAGGGATCCGACTCGACGGGCGCAGATTCCACCGCTCTCATGGAACTCGACACGCGCCCAGGCTCGCGTGCTGCGGGCTTCGCAACCGGGTGGCGCGTGATCCTGGCAAGAATGGCGGTGAGCTCGGGAACTGTGGAAAGCTGCATCCAATCGGCGAAACCCTCTTTCCAAACTAAAGTGTCCGAATTGATCTTGCCCTGGCGAAGACGGTCTTTGACCTCGGCTTCCGTGATCGGTCCGACTTGCTCACCATCTACCACGACGTGCCATACGCCCTGGTCAGCCGCGGGTGCGGCGGCAGCAGGAGCGGGAGCGGCGCCTGACTTCGGTTTGTCGGCGAAAGCCGCGGGAAGCGCGGCCGATGAAGCCGCAGCACTGTCACCACTCGTCTTGACAACGATGATGTGGTTGCACTTCTTGCAACGGATCTTGAATGCCTTACCCTGGATTTTGTCGTCAGCAATCGAGTACTTAGCCTGACAGGCATCACAGACGATCTTCATGGGCTCCTCGTTTCGACGGACATCGACGGACGGCTAGGCGGGCGATTATAGATAGGAGTCATTGTGAGGCAAGCCGGATTCTGACAGAAGAACAGCTTGCAAACGACATTCCGAGCAACCATGGGTTGCTTCGCGTATTCGCCCTTACGATGCGGATCGCGCATTGTGCTAGTTGGTACTAGCCTCCAGGAACGGATTGCTTCTTAGGATGGTTTCCGAGCGCGAGGGCCCCCACGAGATAATAGAGGCGGAGACGCCGACCAATTCGGCGATGCGCGCAAGATAGTTTCGAGCGGCCTCGGGCAGATCCTCGACCTTGGTGGCTGGCGCGGACTTGGCGCCACGTGCGGGCCACCCTGGCAAGGTTTCGTAGACTGGTTCTACCGCGATGAGGTCGTCGGGATCGAGCGGCATCTCGTCGAGCAACTTCCCGTTCAAACGGTAGGCAACGCAAAGCTTGATCTCGTCGAGTCCGTCGAGAACATCCAGCTTGGTCAGCGCAAGCGAGTGGATGCCGGACAAGCGAATGGTCAGGCGCAAGGCTGGGATATCGAGCCAGCCGCAACGGCGTGGACGTCCGGTGGTACTGCCGAACTCGCGGCCGACTTCGCGCAGGCGCTCGCCGGACTTGTCCAGGAGCTCAGTCGGGAACGGGCCGTTGCCCACCCGGGTCGTGTAGGCCTTCACGATGCCCACCACCGTGTCGATGGATGTCGGGCCGATGCCGCAACCTGTGCAGGCGCCGCCAGCTGTCGTCGAGGACGAGGTCACGAAGGGATAGGTGCCGTGGTCGAGATCGAGCAGCACGCCGTGCGCGCCCTCGAAGAGCACGTTCTTGCCTTTGCGGATTTCGTCGTAGAGGAAGCGCGAAGCGTCGCGCACGAAAGGACGAATCTCTTCGCCGTAGGCCAGGTATTCCTTGACCAGCCCGTCGAGATCCGGCACCGCCGCTCCGAATTTCGCCAGCGCGGCGGAGACGTAGGCGATATTGCGTTCGAGGTTGCGGCGCAGGCGCTCAGGGCGCAGGAGATCCTCGACGCGCAGCCCGGTTCGCGAGGCCTTGCTCTCATAGGTCGGGCCGATGCCACGCTGGGTGGTTCCGATGGCGCCAGGCTGGGCTTCGCGCGAGCGATCGAGATCGCGATGGTGGGGCAAGGTCAGGTGCGCGCGGCCCGAAACAATCAGGTCCTGGTCGCTGGCGAGCAGGCCCTGGCCACGAAAGGCGCGGATCTCCTCGACCAGGGTCTTGGGATCTATGACCATGCCTTCGCCCAGCACGCAGACGACGCACGGACGCAGGACGCCCGAGGGGATCAAGTGGGTGACGTATTTCTTTCCGTCGACGACGATGGTGTGACCGGCGTTGGCACCGCCGCCCCAGCGCGCCACGATCTGGGCGTGCTCGGTGAGCAGGTCAACGACCTTGCCCTTGCCTTCATCGCCCCATTGAGCGCCGACGACAACTACAACTGGCATCTTGTTCTCCGCTGGCGGTGGCGTACAGGATTGAACGACGTACCCGCGAGCCACTGCTTTCTAGTACATGTCATGGTGGAATCAAAGCGGAACGGGACCAATTGTCGAGGTGCCCTTGTAGATGCGGGCCGCGTTGGTGTGTCCGTGCCGGTGCCAGCGCAGGTAGAGCTGGGCCAAATGAAACATGATTTCGTCGCGATCGGTGCCCGCGGCCAGCGCGCCGTCGACAAAATCGAGCACCTCGCTGCGCGCGTCGCGCGGATGGAAGAGGAAGGTCTTGGCGAAGACCGGCTGCTCGCCGTCCCACACCACGCGCGCCTCGACCAGCGCGCCCACCTCGAAACCGATGGTGCTGCGGCGTTCGACCACGCGAAAGCGCGCCCCGCCCAGCACATCTTCCAGCTCGATGGCGTTGCCGTCCACGTGCGCGATGTCGAACAGGCTGCGATGGCTCCCCGCCAGGCTGGCCAGGGCTTGCAGCCGCTCGATGGAACCCGACGCGGAACTTGGCCGAGCCTGCGCATCTTCGAGCGCGGCGATCACCGGCGGCACCCCTGACACCAAGGGCCGCTCGATCACGTACCACTCCAAGAACGAGACCGTGCGGGCCTCGTGCACCTCGGCGTCGTCCTCGAAAACTTTGCCCGAGCGGGTGAAGTATTCCTCGCGGGCCGCCGTGATCTCGGCCTGGTAGCCCGCGCCGGCGAACCTCGACGCCAGCTCGTCGAGCAAGGTGTGAATGAGGCCAGGAGCGGGGAGCCCGGCCGAGGACTCGGACGAACTCACCGCCGGGCTTCGTCCATCAGTTTGACGAAGCGGTCGAACAAATAGCTCGGGTCGTTGGGACCGGGCGACGCTTCGGGGTGGTATTGCACGCTGAAGATGGGCAGACGATCGTGGCGCATGCCCTCGACGGTGTTGTCGTTCAGGTTGATGTGGGTCAGCACGGCCTTGCCGGCCAGCGAATCCACGTCCACAGCGAAACCGTGGTTCTGCGAGGTGATTTCCACCTTGCGCGTGGTCAGATCCATGACCGGATGGTTGGCGCCGTGGTGGCCGAACTTGAGCTTGTAGGTCTTGCCGCCTAGGGCGAGGCCGAGAATCTGGTGACCCAGGCAAATGCCGAACATGGGCCGACCGGCGCGACATAGCTCGGCCGTGGCCTCGACCGCGTAGGTGACCGCCGCGGGATCGCCGGGGCCGTTGGAAAGGAAGATTCCGTCGGGTTTCTGGGCTAGGACGTCTTTCGCCGAGGTCTGCGCAGGCACGACGGAAACGCTGCAACCCGCGGCGCGCAGGCGGCGCAAGATGCCGCGCTTGATGCCGAAATCGTAGGCCACCACGCGGTGGCGCACCGGCGGATCGCTCTTCGGGTTGCCTGGCGTTTGCCACAGACCCTCGTTCCAATCGTAGGGTTTTGTCGACGTGACTTCCTTGACCAGGTCACGGCCTTCGAGCGACGGGTGCTTGCGCGTGCGTTCGACCGCAGCGGCCGGGTCGGCCACGTTGCGTGTGATAAGCGCGCGCTGGGCGCCGCCCATGCGCAAGCGCCGGGTGACCGCGCGGGTGTCGATACCCGCGATGCCGGCCACGCCGTGCTTGGCCATGAAATCCGGTAGGCTTTCTTGCGCGCGCCAGTTCGACACACGCGCGGCCAGATTGCGCACCACGAAGCCGGCGCAGAATGGGTGCGCGGATTCGTAGTCTTCGAGGTTGACGCCGACGTTGCCGATCTCGGGCGCGGTCATCATCACGATTTGGCCGCGATATGACGGATCGGTAAGGATTTCCTGATAGCCGGTGATGGCGGTGTTGAAGACCAGTTCGCCGGCTTGGTCGGCCGCGGCTCCGAACGCGGTGCCACGATAGACGCTGCCGTCTTCCAAGGCCAAAAGCGCGGGCGAAATGTTCTGTGCGTCGTCAGCCAACGAGTTTCTCCTCTGCGAATGCGATGTTTCCGGCAACGATGGTGAGCATAGCCCGGCCGCGCATGTTGCGCCCGCCAAAGGGCGAATTGCGCGAGCGCGAACGGAAACGAGTTGGGTCGCACACCCATGCCACTTGCGGATCCACGACGGTCACGTCCGCCACCGAGCCCGGGGCGAGCGTGCCGCCGGCCAGACCGAGGATCTTCGCAGGTGCCGCCGACATGCGCGCGAAGAGCGCCATGGGCGTGAGGACATTGGCGTGGACCAATTCGAGACACAGGCCGAGCGCCGTTTCGAGGCCGATCATACCGGACGCTGCCAGTTCGAATTCCACGTCCTTTTCCACCGACGAATGAGGCGCGTGGTCGGTGGCCACGGCATCAATGGTTCCGTCGGCCAGCGCCTCGCGCACGGCCGCCACGTCGCTGGCGCTGCGCAGAGGTGGATTCACGCGCGTCGAAGTGTCGTAGCCGGCACAGGCCTCGTCGGTCAGCGTGAGGTGGTGCGGGGTCACCTCGCAGGTCACGGGCAGGCCGCGCCGCTTGGCCTCTCGGACCAGGCGCACGGTATCGGCACAGCTGGCATGGGCCACGTGGTAGCGAGCGCCCGTCAGCGCCACCAGTTCGAGGTCACGTGCCACCATCGACGATTCGGCCGCGGCTGGTTGGCCGCGCAGACCGATGCGCGTCGACGCCGCGCCCTCGTGAGCCGGGCCGCCCGCGGACAGGCAGGTGTCCTCGGCGTGCTGGATGACGACCAGGCCGAGACCGCGCGCGTATTCCAGCGCCCGCCGCATGACCTCACTGTTCATCACGCTCTTGCCGTCGTCGGAAACCGCGACAATGCCGGCGTCCAGCATCTCGCCCATTTCGGCCAGGGTCTCGCCCTTTTGTCCGAGGGTGATGCAGCCGATGGGATAGACGCGAACCGCGCCGACCTCGCGCGCCCGGCGCACCATCAGTTCGGTGACAGCGCGATTGTCGTTGGGCGGAGCCGTGTTGGGCATGGCGCACACAGCGGTGAATCCGCCAGCAGCCGCGGCGGCGGTACCCGTCTCGATGTTCTCTTTGTATTCCTGGCCGGGCTCGCGCAGGTGGGTGTGCAGATCGATGAGGCCCGGCACGACCCACCTGCCAGACACATCGATGATGCGCGTATCCTTGGCCGCGGCGATGCCGGGCTCGACCCGGACCACCTTGCCGTTCTGCAAGAGCACGTCGGCGTTTGCGTCGAAATTGCGCGCCGGATCGATCACGCGTCCACCGCGCAGAAGAATGTCAGCCATGAAAAACGCTCCTCACATAGGGCTTTGCAAGCGCACCTGTCAAGATCGACGCCACCATCTAGTCCATCTACTCTGTCGCGTCGCTGCCACCGCCGAGCAAGTACAGCACGGCCATGCGGATGGCCACGCCGCGCGCGACCTGATCCAAAATTACCGACCGCGGTCCGTCGGCGACCTCGGGCGAGATCTCGACGCCGCGATTCATGGGCCCGGGGTGCATGACGATGGCGTCGGGCTTGGCCAGGGCCAGGCGGCGCGGGTTGAGACCGAAGTAGCGCGCATATTCACGCGTATTGGGAAAGCGACCACCAGCTTTACGTTCGAGCTGAATGCGCAACATCATCACCACGTCCGCGCCTTCGAGCGCCGGCTCGACGCGATCGAAGGCTTCCACGCCCAGACTCTCGATGCCGAGGGGCAATAGCGATCGCGGGCCAGCCACGCGGACCTTCGCCCCCAGCTTGCGAAGCGCGAAGATGTTCGAGCGGGCCACGCGGCTGTGATCGATGTCGCCGCAGATGACCACAGTGAGCCCTTCGATCTTGCCCTTGTGGGCGCGGATCGTCGAAGCATCGAGCAAGGCTTGCGTCGGGTGCTCGTGCTGCCCGTCGCCAGCGTTTACCACTGCGGCCTTGATGTGCTTGGTCAGCAGGTACGCCGAACCCGCCTGAGCGTGGCGAATCACGACGATGTCTGGGCTCATGGCATCGAGGTTGGTCGCGGTGTCAATGAGGGTTTCGCCCTTGGTCGTCGACGACGAGGACGCTGTGAAGTTGATTCCGTCGGCGGACAGACGCTTGGCCGCGATCTCGAACGACGTGCGCGTACGCGTGGACGGTTCGAGAAACAGGTTGATCACCGTCTTGCCACGCAGGGTGGGCACCTTCTTGATGGGGCGCTCGGCGATTTCCAAAAAACGCTCGCCGTGGTCGAGGATGGTCGTGATCTCCTCGGCCGAAAGGTGCTCCATGCCGAGCAGGTGCTTCTGGGAAAATGGCAGGGACGCGCTCATGGTCCGCTCCTTTCGCGCAACACCACGCGATCGGCCTCGCCGCGCTCGCTGAACATCACCCGCACGGACTGGTCGGCCGTGGTCTGCAGGCGCACACCCACGTAGTCAGGTTGAATGGGCAGCTCGCGCCGCCCGCGGTCGACCAGCACCGCAAGCTGAACACCGCGTGGCCGGCCGTAGTCGGCCAGCACGTCCATGGCCGCGCGCACCGTTCGCCCGGTGAAGAGCACGTCGTCGATCAGAACCACGGTGCGTCCGTCGATGGTCTTCTTCAAATCGGTCGGCCCGATCTCGGGTTTGGTCAGGCCCAGAAAGACATCGTCACGGTAGAGCGCGATGTCGATGGCACCCAAGTCCGGACGTTTCTCGCCGCCTTCGACCAGCAGCTTCACCATGCGTTCGGCCAACAGCGCACCGCCCGTGCGAATGCCGACGAAGTAGGCCTCGTGTCCGTTGCGCTCGACGATTTCGAAGGCGATCCGCCGCACCACACGAGCCATGGCCACGGCATCCAGGATTTCGGAACGTTCGACCAAATTGCGTTCGGGCGGCGCTGGGCGAAGCTTCATTTTCCGCGTTTCTCCTGTTGTGCCGTTGCGGCCAGGAGGGATAACGCCCGACCCGCGCGCGTCTGTCAAGCGTCGATTTGGGAAGGAGAGAGCACGGAGGAAAGAGGAGGGCACAGAGGACGGAAGGGGTTGGGGTAGGATCCGGAGAGATGGTTATTGTTCAAACGCTGTGCCCGCCCCAACGCTTGTCGAGTCCTACGCCGTCATGACCGATGCCACCGCGCTCTTGCGTGAGACCTTTGCGGGGGTAAACACCGTCGCCCTCGACGGCGACGAAGTCTGGCAGCTCGTCGAGAATCTCGAGACGAATCAGATCGCCGGAGGCCGCAGCTACGACGGTCACATCCTCGCCTGTGCGCGCAAGGCGGGTGCGACCAGACTGCTAACCTTCAACGACCGCGACTTCCTCGCGCTGGGTGATCCCAAGATCGAGATTGTCCGGCCCGAATAGCGCCGCCTCTGGGCTCCTTGCCAGGCAAGCGCCTTTGGGAGTTCGGTGGCATCGTATGCAGACGGAACAAACTTGGTTGCCGTAACGAGTGCCGGCCCCGAATTCAGTTGTATCATCCGCCGACGGTTCCAGGCTTGTGGCGGCCGGAGCGTACATCTACACATCTACCAACTCTGGCTCGACGTGGACTCAGCAAGCGACGACATCACCGTATTTGATATCCGTGGCATCCTCGGCAGACGGATCCAGGCTCGTTGGTGTTGGTAACTTGGGCCATACCTTCACCTCGATCTTGGTAGACGCGGATCCTTCGCGCGCCAAAGCTGCCGAGTTGGCGCGTTTTCGTCGCATGAATAAGCGGAATTCGCGCGAATTCGTCTCATTCGCAACAGTGTCGCGTCAACCTATTGGGGCTTCGTTCCGTCCCCGTTCTTCCTCTGCGCCCTCTGCGCTCTCTGCGGTGAATCTTTCCGCCCGCAATTTCTCGACCGCCACCGGATCCACCTTTTCACCCTCGGCCGTTGCGTACAGCCCCATTCTCACGATCTCGCAGCCACCGGGTGCGCCTTCGCCGAAGAAGGCCTCGATCACTTCGACGGGGCGCGCGCTGCCGAGGGCGCTGACCACCAGGCCGAAGAAGAGTACCCGCTCGCTCTCCTCCACCGGCCAGCGAAGCTTCTCGGCCAGCAATTGCCGCTCTTCCCCCCCCGCCGCTTTGGCGAACACGATGCTCTTGCGCACGTCGCGGGTGTTGCCGCGGTCGGGCCTTCGGCTGTCGCTGCGCTCGCGGCGGGTCGCAAGCAAGGGCTCGCCAGCATTCCACAGCTCTTCGGCCGCGCTTGCTGACAGTCCCTCGGGCAATCGAACCGCGTAGTGCGATTCGGTGAGCACGCGGCCGAGCGGCAAATCGCCGTCGACCAGCGCCGCGGCGGCGAGAAAATCAATCCCGGGTGGCGACACCATCCGAAGCCGGCGCAGAATCTCATCGGGCGTCACTCTGTCCACCAGCTTCACGTCGAGGAACTCACCCAGCGACGGAATGCCGAGCCCGAGCGCCGGTCCGAAAGCCAAGCTGGGCTTGGGATGAAACCCCTTTGAATAGTAGATCTCAAGTCCCGCGCGGCGGAAGGCGCGCGGCAGGTGGCGGACCAGATCCAGGTGGGCGAGGAAGGCAGCGGGGCCGAGCTTGCTGTAGCGCAGGCGGAAACGCGCGGGCTCGTTTTGCTTGGAATCGGTCGCTGGCCGAGGCGAGTTGTGCCGGCCTCCCCCTTGGCCGCTTCGCCGCAGGCTGGGCAGCGGCGCGCGCGGCGACCAGGCGTTCATCCGGCGCAGGAAAAACAGACGCTGGTGTTTCATCTCATCGAGGTCGCACGCGACGCCACAGTCGTAGCAAACCAGCTTGCGCTCGGCGGCGGCTTCGGCGTCGGACACGCTGGCGGGGTGGAGAAGCTGCCCAACCGGCTTTCCGCACGGGGGCGACAACTTGCCCTTCATCGCCTTGTACAGCTCTTTGCGCAGGAATTCATCCTCGACGCCCACGTCGATGTGGTCCCAGGGCAGCCGCGCGGCCTCGGGAATCGCGCCGAGGTAGCGCTCGGGATCGAAGCCATGCGCGTCCCGCTCCTCGGCCATGGACTGCTCCCACAGATCTGCGCGGAAGGCTTCGCTCCACCCGTCGAAGCGGCAGCCGAGCTGGAACGCGCGCTCCAGAACTTCGGCGCAGGCGCGGTCGCCGCGCGCGAAGATGGCTTCCAGATGCGACTGCGTGTTCTCGTGGACGCGCAGCTCCACGCGCAGGCGGCGCGCGTGCTCGGAGAGAAGTCGGTGCTTGCGCGCCGTCTCGTTGCGGCTGTCCATGGCCGCCCACTGAAATGGCGTGTGCGGTTTGGGCACGAAGGTCGACACCGCGGCCGAAACCTTGGCGGCGCGCAAGTAGCGCCGGCCGATGGCCTGCACGCGCGCGGCGGTCTCGACGATGCCGATGACGTCTTCGTCCGTTTCCGTGGGCAGGCCGATCATGAAGTACAGCTTCATGCGCTGGTGTCCACGCGAGAACACCCGCTGTGCGGATTCCAGAATGTCGTCCTCGGTGACGTTCTTGTTGATGAGGTCGCGCATGCGCTGCGTGCCGG